>WOYI010198359.1_pt3 | contig 21914 bp, 24 predicted proteins | sample 6423411 | NCBI WGS metagenome assembly WOYI01 (sample SAMN13441803, study PRJNA592873) | oil field metagenome | biome: oil field; feature: oil-well bore; material: oil-contaminated soil; isolation source: oil-contaminated soil from oil-well borehole | place: Germany: Wietze | collected 2016-10-18 ... | reverse complement strand
CTACACGATCGGTCGCACGATCGGTGTCGATCGGTGGAGGTGGTCGCGGGCGCCGCGAGTGGTCTCGATGCGGGCCTGGGCGAAGCGCCGGCTGGCGCGCAGCACCGCCGCGGTCGTGTTCACCGCCCGATTCATCCCGTTCGCGCGTATTGCCGTGAACCTCACCGCCGGCGCCGAACGGCTCCCGGCGCCCCGCTACCTCGGACTGTGCGCGCTTGCAGCATGCGCGTGGGCCGTGTACCAGTCCTTCATCGGAGCCGCAATCGCCCGCCTCCTGCCCGCATACCCCGTCGCGGCCGTCCTGATCTCCATCGCGATCGCACTGCTCGTGGGGTGGGCGCTGGACGCGGTGCTCACACGCCGGTTCGCCCCCGGCACCCGGTGAGCGGTTCGCCCGTCTCCCAGGGAGCCGGCGGGAATCGGATCACCCTCAGGCAGCCCTGAGTTTGCGGCGGTAGTACGGCCGCAGAATGGGCCTCAGCAGCGCGCGCAGAGGAACGACGGCGGCGTAGACGGCGGCGCCGGACAGCGAGCGGTCTTTGCGTCCGAGAGCGAGCTTGCGCTCCCACGCGTCCCGCACCCGACCACCGCGGCGCACCCGACCCGGCTTGGGCGGGAGCGCCCCCGCGCGTCGCAGGACGACCAGCTGACCGACGTGCGCGATCCAGTCGTCCTTCGCCGGGTCGTGGAAGTAGTTCTCCTCGAGCCACACGGGGGCAGGATGCCGGAACTCCCGCCGGATGACGGCTTCGTCAGAGCCGAGCAGCCCGCTGCCGACGAAGACCGTGTTGATGAGCTTGTCGTGCACGCCGAAGGAGTCGAGGGCGATGACAGGGATCCCCCGCGCGACCGCTTCGATCGCGGCGGTCGAGCTGACCGTGACCAGGCCCTCTGCCGTGTCCAGCGCCCGCGCCATCGACTCTGTCGACACGACGAGGTTCTCGGGAAGCGGCCCGAGTCGGCGAAGGAGCGCAGGAAGACCGTGACGCTGCTTATGAGTCTGATGCTCGCCCGACGCGGCGCGCTCTTTGACCACGACGCGTTTGCCCGGATTCGCGTGGGCGGCGGACAGAAGGAGCTGGGCGAGCCGCATTCGGTCTGCGTGTTCGTGCGGAACGATCGCTTGCGAGGCGAAGACGAGGTCCGTTCCCCCGAGGGCGGCCGGCTCGATCGTCGCGGCGCTCTCGGCGAATGGCAGTCGAGCCAGCGCGAAGCGGTGGGAAAGACCGCGACGACGCGCGAGCCGCGAGAAAGCCGCGACCTCCCGTGTGGAGTGCAGAACGAACAGATCGCTCTGCGTGCGGTGGACGATGGCTGCGGTCGTTTCGGGAATGGAGATGCCGGGCAGACCTGTGACGATCACAGGGCGAGGATCGAGCGCAGCGACCACCCCGATGAGCACTCTGACGACCGGCCCCCGGGCAGCGACCAGAACGGCATCCGGCGCAAGCCCGCGCAGCGCGGCGGTGAGGTCATCGAACTCGACCCGGCGAACGCGCTCCGGGTCGAGTCCGCTGCGCGCGAGCGCGGTCTGCTGCTGCGCGGCGCTCACCGCAAGCGGCGTCTCGACGATCAGCAGATCGGCGTTCGACCCCTTCGGCAGAGTGCCGAGAAGGGCCGCCGCCCACTTCACATACGAGTCCGTGTCGGCGATCGCGACGACGCTGAGCGGACCATCGGTCATGTGAGGACGCGGCGCAGCTTCGCCATCGGCGCCTGCTCTCCCGGGAACACGCGCTTGACGCCGTCGCCCAGAGCGCGCTCGACGATGCGGATGTCGCGGATCAGGTGCTGAAGACCGGTTGGTTCGAGGGATGCCGCGTGGTCGGAACCCCACATCGTGCGGTCGAGGGTGATGTGCCGTTCCACCGTGACCGCGCCGAGCGCGACCGCGGCCAGCGAGATCTGCAGGCCGCGCTCGTGGCCCGAGTAGCCCACCGGCACGCCCGGGTAGCGGTCGCGCAGAGCGGGGATCATCCGCAGGTTCGCCTCTTCCGGCTCCATCGGGTAGGTCGAGGTCGCGTGCATCAGTACGAGCCGGTCGGTGCCGAGCACCTCGATGGCGGCGTCCACCTGCTCGATCGTCGACATGCCGGTGGAGAGGATGACCGGCTTGCCGGTGTCGCGCACGGCTTCCAGCAGCGGGATGTCGGTCAGGCATGCGGAGGCGATCTTGTGCGCGACGACGCTCAGGTCCTCGAGGAACTCCACACTCGGCACATCCCACGGGGAGGCGAACCAATCGAGACCTCGGATGAGGGCGTGGTCGGCGACCTCGATGTACTGCTGACGGGTGAACTCGACTCGATAGCGATACTCGAGATAGGTCATCGTTCCCCAGGGCGTCTCTCGCGGCATGTCCCGCATGTGCGCAGGCGTCGAGATCTCCGGTGTGCGCTTCTGGAACTTCACGGCGTCCGCGCCGGCATCGGCTGCGACGTCGATCAGCTGCTTGGCGAGCTCGACGTCGCCGTTGTGGTTCAGGCCGATCTCGGCGATCACGTAGGCGGGGCGACCGCCTCCGATCACCCTCGATCCGATCGTCACGGTCATCAGTGGTGCCCTTCGTGTGGCGTAGCTGAGCTGCGCAGTGCTGTTGTGAGGCCGGGATCCCCCTGGTCGCGGAGCACACGGTCGGCCAGTTCCCTGACCGCCCCGTGTCCTCCGGTGCGGCTCACGACCACCCGCGCGGCGGCGAGGACGAGCGGATGGGCCTCCGGAACGGCCACCGGAAAGCCGACGACCTCGAGACACCCGAGATCGTTGATGTCGTTGCCGATATAGGCGATGCGCGAAAGCGGGACACCCTGGGCCTTCGCCCACTCGCGGAGTGCGCCGACTTTGTCCTGCACGCCCTGGAGGACATCGACCTCGAGCTTGCGCGCCCGGGCGCTCACGACCGGATTCGTCTCAGCGGACAGGATCAGGACGGGAATGCCGGCGCGGCGCAGCCGTGCGATGCCCATCCCGTCAGACCTGCTCACCCGCACGCTCTCCCGCCCATCGGCATCCGTATGCACCGTGTCGTCGGTGTGCACCCCGTCGAAGTCGGTCACCACGGCAGCGGCGCCCATCAGGACGTTGTCGTGTGCGAACAGCGGCGCGATCGCCTGCGCAAGGGCCAACTGCTCTTCGGAGTCGATCTCGATCGCGGTGCGCTCGGCGACCTCGACCAACCCCACCCTGCCGAAGAACCTGTGGCGAGCGTCGCGGAATCCAGCGGCATCCATGACATAGAACGCCCCGGTCTCGAGGTAGTGAGGCTCGCGGTCCTGACGCCGCGGTCGAACACTCGGGTCGTGGTTGACACCACTGGCGATGCCGGCGTCGGCGGCCCAGACAAACCCGTAGGTCTCGATCGCCGAGAAGACGCAGTCGTGTTCGTTGGCGGCCACGAGGTCGATCGCGACGTCGATGTCCCGCGGGTCGATGAACGGCGAGGTCGCCTGGAGGAAGACGAGCACCTCAGGGATGATGCCCTGATCTTCGAGCGCGTCCAGGGCGTGCAGCAGGACGCTCTCGCTGCTGGCCTCGTCGTCAGCGAGTTCGGCCGGGCGGGCGATCACGTGCGCCCCCCACTCCTGCGCCACGGCGGCGATCTCCTGGTCGTCGGTGGAGACGAACACTCTCTCGACGGATGCCGTGGCACGGGCCGCGGCGATCGCCCGCGCCACGAGCGGAACGCCGCCCACGCGGCGCACGTTCTTGCGGGGCACCCCCTTCGACCCGCCCCGGGCGGGGATGACGGCGACGACCTCGGTCACGCGGTGACGCTCCAGCCCTCGGTGTCGATCTCGGAACGGCCGCTGCGGATCACACTGCCCGTTCCCTGCAGAACCAGAGGGAGGGTGGTCGTCGTCGACGACGGAAGCGTCAGGATCTCGAGTGGCTCGGTGGCCCCTGCCAGGATCAGCTCCGCCGGCAGGGACTGCGTCCACACGTGAACGCCGGGGATCGCGGAGACAGCCGCGGTCTGGACGGCTGATTCGCGCCGATGCGGCAGGTAGGTGACCGGTGCGAGCGAGGCTTCGCGCCTCACCCAATCGAGGTACTCGGCCAACGGCATCCGTCCGTCGACGGGTCGCGCGCTGCCGAGCAGCACCCGTCCATCGGTGACGGGCGTGAACGGGCGCGCAGTACGCCGCGTCCACTCGAATCGATGACGTTCGACCCGCACGCCGATGTCGGCAAGGTCTGCGGATCGCCGCTCACCGAAGTCGAAAGCCGTGAAGATCTCGACGTCGCCGGCCAGCGCCCGGCCGAGAACCTGCTCGATCGCGAACGGCACCAACCGCCTGGTCATTCCTCGCTCGACCACTCCGGGCCGGGAGTACGGCCCACGGCCGGTCAGAGCGTCGGCGAAGGCGATCGCATTCGCTCCATCGTCGAGGAACGTGATCCGGCGCGGCCGCAGGATCGACGCCGCCAGCCGGAACTGCCCCGAGAAGCCGTCACCCACCAACCAGTGGCGGTGCGTCGCGAGAAGATTCCACGGGATGCCCAGATACGGCTCGCTTGGGCCGAACATCGCACCGCGTTCGACGAGCTCGTCGGCGGTCGACGACATCTGGGCGGTGAGCCGGCCGGCAAGCGGCACGCGGCGCCCATGAGCGGCCGCCCACTCGGCTGCTCCGACGAGCTGAAGAGGCGATTCGGCCCAGGCGAGGACTGACATCGTCGGAGAACCCATCGCACCTCCCCCGGCCGCTGTACGTCCGGCCGCTGTACGTCCGGCCGTAGTATATCCCGGCGGCCCGACGTCCGGGTATATCCCGGCGGCCCTACGTCCGGCCGAGGCACGGCCGGATGAAGTCTCAAGAATGACCCCGGCGCATGAATGCGGTCATGCGCCGGAGTGACGACGAGCTGACGACTTCGTGAACATCAGTGGACGATGTCGCCACCCCGACGAGCGTCTATTCGTCGACGTCGTCCCCTTCGAAGTCGTCCTCCAACTCAGCGACTTCAAGATCGCCCAGCTCTACCTCGTTCGACAGAGCGCGCACGATGTTGCCCGTGGCGGACGCGATCTTCGCAGTGCCGACGATCGGCGCGATCGCGGTGAGGAGGCCGCGGATGCTGTCCACGTCCAGCCCGTCCTCGAGCGAGAACCCGAGGTTCAGCGCGTACGACACCGGTGGGGCGTCGACGGCCACGAGCGCAGCGAGGCGCACCAGGATGAGAGTGTCGATGTCGAGGCTCGACGACTCGAACGAGTCGGTCGTCATGCGTGCCAGCAGCTCCATCACGGGAGCCTCGGTGGTCGTGTCGCTCATGATGTGCCCCTCTCAGCACCGTTCCTGCACGGGTGGCGATGCAGTATTCCGCCGCCACCAACACTCCCAGGACGAGCGATCGGCCCCTATGAACGGTCAGTGAAACCGGAGCGAACATTCCGGGCTGCCCCGGCCGGCTCTGACGACGACTTCGTGGAGTTTCGCAATACCGGCGACCGGGAGGTCGACCTCTCGGAGTGGGCGCTCAATCGCCCCTGGCGGATCCTCGCCGATGGGCTTCAGAACCGATACACGACCGCCGACGACCACTTCACCCCGAACATCGCCCTCCAGTATCCGAAGCGCCTGACCACTGCTGCGCTCTCGCTGCTGTCGATCGCTGCGCCGCCGGACCCGTCATTGCCCGCGCATCCGGCGCGCTGGTGCACAGACGCGGTGATGCAGACACCTTGCGTACCTCGATCACGCTTCGGCGTCGTCCTGCGTCGAGGTGGGTCGCGGACGCACGGCGACCGGCGAGGGCGTGATGGCGATCCTGACAGCATCCCCGAATTCGACGTGATCTGATGCCGCATGCTGCAGTCGTACGAGGTGTCCGTCATCAGTGCGGACGACGGTGCGGCGGAAGCTGCCGAGGAAGGTGCTCTCGTGGACGACGGCGCCGATACCAGGGTCACCCGGTCCGACGAATCTGAGGTTCTCGGGCCGAAGGAACACCTCCACCGCTCCGTCACGCAGGGGAGACTGCAGCGGCAGAGCCTGACCCCAGACGGTCGCCACGCCGTGTGAGACGACCCCGGGCACCAAGCTCGACAATCCGACGAACGCGGCGACTTCGGGCGTGGCAGGTCGCAGATACAGGTCTTCGGGTGTCCCGATCTGCTCGATGCGTCCGGCGCTCATCACCGCGATCCGATCGGAGACGGCGAGGGCTTCTTCTTGATCGTGGGTGACGAAGACGGTCGTGATACCGAGCCGCAGCTGGATGCGGCGGATCTCGTCGCGCAGCTGCACCCTCACCTTCGCATCCAGTGCCGACAGGGGCTCGTCCAACAGCAGCACCCGCGGCTCGGTCACCAGCGCGCGTGCGAGCGCGACGCGCTGCTGCTGCCCGCCGGAGAGCTGGTGGGCGTATCGGTCGGCGAGATGTCCGAGACCGACGAGGTCGAGGGCATCGCCCGCGCGCTTGTGCGCTTCGGCCGGACGAACACCGCGACGGCGGAGTCCGAACGCGGTGTTGTCGATGACCCGAAGGTGAGGGAACAGCGAGTAGGACTGGAACACCATGCCGATGTCACGCTTGTTCGTCGGCACCCTCGAGACGTCTCGTCCGCCCAGGTAGACGGAGCCTTCGGTTGCCTGCTCCAGGCCAGCGAGGACGCGCAGTGCGGTCGTCTTCCCGCATCCGGATGGCCCCAAGAGCGAGACGAACTCGCCGGGGGCGACATCCAGGTCCACACCGTGCAGCACGCGGTTGGTGCCGTAGTCCTTGACGACACCCCGGAATTCCGCACGGGTGCCATCGCCGACGGCGGCCAGCAGCAGATTGTCGGCGGTGCGGGGCAGACTCCGCGGGTTGGTCATGAGTTCTTCTTTCCGGCGGAGGGTCGTCCGGCCCGCCCGATGATGAGCAGCAGCAGGAAGGCGAACGCGAGTGCCATCAGGGTGAACATCGCTGAGGCATATGCGTCGATCTTGTTCACCACGACCAGCCCTGTCTGCAGTACCTGGCGATTCAGGATCGACGCGATCGTGAACTCCCCCAGAACGACGGCGACCGAGATGAGGGATGCCGCCAGCAGGCCGGGGCGGAGGTTCGGAGCGAGCACGCGGGTGACGACGGTGAACCAGTCGGCACCGAGCGAGCGGGCGGCTTCGGAGAGGGTGCGGACGTCGATCGCGTCGATGGATGCCTGGATGGATCGGTAGGCGAACGGGAGCACGGTGATGCCGTAGGCGAACGCGAGCGTCCAGGCGCCGGTACCGAGGGTGCGTCCGATCTGCTGATAGATCGGGGCCAGTCCGACGACGAGGACGATCGCGGGGATCGTGATCGGCAGCAGCACAAGGAACTCGAACGGGCGACGAAAGGAGGGGAACCGCAGGGCGATCAGCAGCATGGTGGGCGCCAGGAGGAACAGGACGATCGCCACCGTGACGACCGCGAGGATCAGGGAATTGCCGAGCCCCACCCAGATCGGGGCGAACACCGCCGCCTTGGCCGGGTCGAACAGACTCGTCCAGTGCACCAGCGAGTACCCGTCGCCGTCCTTGAGCGTGAAGAGGAGTGTGGATACCAGCGGGAGAGCGAACAGAAAGCCGACGACGATGCCGATGATCCAGCGGGTCAGCGGGCGCGGTGCCAGTCCGTTCATGCCTGCCACCGGGATGCACGTCGCTGAATGAACGAATATGCCCACATGACGATCGCCACCACGACGATCATCCCGAAAGCGAGTGCGCCGGCGAGGTTCTCGCGACCGAGGAGCGTCTCGCTGGTCAGCGCGGTGCGAATCTGCAGGGGCACGATCTGCGACCCCTGGCTGGCGAGGGCGGCAGCCGTCGCGTATGAGGAGAACGCGTTTGCGAACAGCAGCAGGAGGCTCGCGAAGAATGACGGCGCCAGCACGGGGATTCCGACGTGCTGCCAGAACCCCGATGACGTGCCGCCGAGCGTGAGGTTCGCCTCGGCCCACTGCGGCTTGAGCGCTGAGAGGGCAGGCATGAACGTGATGATCATGAGCGGCACCTGGAAGTAGATGTACGGAAGTATCAGCCCGGGCAGTTCGTAGATCCACGGTCCGTTCGCGAAGATGTCGATCCCGAAGCCGTCCATCAGGAACGTGGTGACCAGCCCCTGCAGGCCGATCGTGGCGATGAACGCGAACGCGAGCATCACGCCGCCGAACTGCGCCAGCACACCGGATGCGGCATCCACCATCGTCCGAACGGCGCCGGTCTCCGGCAGGCCCAGAAGGGCGTAGCAGACGATCGCGCCGACGATCGCGCCGATCAGGGCGGTCAGCAGCGACAGCCACGCGGAGTTCCAGAAGGTGGTCAGGATCACGGGATCACCGAGCGCAGCCACGTTGGCGAGCGTGAAGGCTCCGTCATCGTCGAACAGCCCGGAACCGACCGCCAGAACGGTGGGCAGCGCGAGGAACAGCAGCACATATGCAGTGAACGGGACCAGACCGAGCCACGCCCACCCGACGCGCACGGCACCGCGCCGTGCCGGAGCGGTTGGCTCCGGCACGGCGGGGCTTGTCACCCGATCCAGATCAGGACCGGCGACGAGGTCGGGCGATGTCACTGAATCGCCGCGGCCCACTTCTCGCCGAGCAGCTCGCCGGCGGCCGTGCTCTGCGCCTCGGTCGGCACGACGGTGTCAGCGGGCGCTTCGGGCAGTGCGGCGGCGAGCGCTTCGTCGATCGTTCCGGCAGCGGTCATGGCCTCCATCCGAACCGGACGTGCGCCACCCTTCAGCCACAGGTTCTGCACCTCGTCGCTGTAGAGGAACTCCTGCCAGAGGCGCGCAGCGGCAGGGTGCGGCGCGTCCTTGTTGATCGCCTGGTTGTAGTAGCCCGCGTAGCCGGTGCCGGGCAGGACCACGACCTTCCAGTCGGCGTTGTCGCCGGCGTGCGCGGCGTTCAGGTAGTCCCAGTCGAACACGACCGGGGTCTCTCCGCTGGCGACAGTCGCGGTCGTGACATCGACCTTGAGCATGTTGCCTGCGGCGTTGAGCTCGGAGAAGAAGTCGATGCCCGGCTGGAAGTCATCCAGAGTCCCGCCGCTCTGCACGGTCGCGAGGCCGACCGCTGCGAACGCCGCACCGGCCTGGGTGGGGTCGCCGTTGATCGCGACCGCGGACTTGTACGCCGGGTCCAGCAGATCATCCAGCGCGGCCGGCGCCTCGAACTTGGCCGAGTCGTAGCCGATCGACATGTATCCGCCGTAGTCGCCGACGAACAGTCCGGTCGGCTCCTTGAGCGCATCGGGGATGTCATCCCACGTCTGCACCTGGTACGGCGCGAACACGTCGGTGTTCTGCAGGGCGACGGTGAGGCCGATGTCGAACACGTCTGGGGCGGTGTCGAGCCCGGCGTTGGTCTCAGCCGCCTGGATCTCTTCGGCGCTGGATACGTCGGGCGACTGCTCATCGACCGTGATCTCGGGGTACTTCTCGGCGAACAGGTCGAGGATCTCGCCGTAGTTGGCCCAGTCGCGCGGCAGCGCGATGACGTTCAGCTTGCCCTCGGCCTTGGCTGCGGTCTCGAGGTCCTCGAGCGTGCCGAAGTCGACCAGACTCGTGGCCGTGGCAGCGTCGACGGTCGCGCCGTCACCGCTCGCCTCAGAAGCCGGGTCGCCGGCGCAGCCGACCAGCACCAGGCTGGCGGTGGCGAGCAGGGCTACGCCTGCCGCGGCGAGTCTGAACGGGCGGTGAAGGTATGACATGTGCTGTTCCTCTCGGTGTTTCCCTACGCGCGCGCAAAAGCGCTGCGAAAGGTCGGGATGAGAAGAACGTAGAGACACGAGATGACTCATCGACGAGGATCGGGTGAACGGCGGTTGAGCGTACGGTGTCAGGAAAGCGGGGCGGAATGGGTCGTTCGCCGGGCATCGGTGGGGTTCGCTCGCGACCATGCCTGTGTCGCGGCTTGCACGGCATCCCACGGGGACCCCAGCGGTGGGGTGTACGACAGATCGAGGTCGCTGATCTGATCGACTGTCAGGCCGGCGAAGAGCGCCGTCGCGTAGATGTCGACGCGCTTCGCGGTCTCGGTTCCGAGTCGGCCGACGAGTTGAGCACCGAGCAGAAGTCCGGTGCCGGTGTCGCCGGTGATGCGGATGTTGATCGGCTGCGCTTGCGGGTAGTAGCGCTTGTGGTCGTCTGCGACGGTCTGCGTGCTGGCCGGCGAGTATCCACCGGCGGCGGCCTCGAGATCGCGCAGCCCGGTGCGGGCAGCGACGAGGTCGAACACCTTGACGACCTGAGTGCCCACGGAGCCGGCGAATCGCGCCGATCCGCCCAGCGCATTCTCCCCGGCGATGCGGCCCTGCTTGTGCGCTGTCGTGCCCAAGGGGAGATAGGTCACGCCGAGAAGGCGGTGATGCGTCACGACACCGTCGCCGGCGGCGAAAACGTGCGGAACACCGGTGCGCATGTGCTCGTCGACCATCACCGCCCGGCCCGCGCCGAGGGTCGCGCCGGCACGCTCGAGCAGGCTCGTGTTGGGGCGAACCCCCACGACGGCAAGGACGAGATCGGAGGTGAAGGTGACAGGCTGACCCTCGTGCTCCGCACGCACCGTGAGCCCCGCCGCCGTCTTCTCCACGGCGCGCACGGTGGTGTTCGTGTGGACGGAGACGCCGTGTTCGACCAGCTCGGCGTGCACGAGCCAGGCCAGTTCCGGGTCGACCGTGGACAGCACTTCGGGGCCGCGCTGAAGCTGCGTCACGGCGATTCCTCGAGCGGTGAAGCCCTCCGCCATCTCGAGGCCGACGTAGCCGGCGCCGATGATGATGGCGCTGCGCGGGTCGCGTTCGCTGAGGTGGGCGTCCAGCGCGAACGTGTCGCCCATGGAGTGGATGACGTGCACGCCGTCTTCCGGTCCGAGCTGGTCGAGTCCGCTGATGCCGGCGTAGGCGGGAAGCGCGCCGGTGCCGACGACCAGCTCGTCGTAGTCGATGACGGACTCGCCGCGTTGGTCCTGCACAGTCAGCCGCCGGCCGGCGACATCGATTGCGGTCGCGACGGTATCCAGTCGAAGCCGCATGCCCGTCGCCTCGAGGTCCGCGTGCGAGCGGTGTGCCAGGGATTGCCAGGGCTTCACATCGCCTGAGAAGTAATACGGGATGCCGCAGATGGAGTAGTTCGGGTAGGCGTCGGCGACGACGACGGTGACCTCGACGCTGGGATCGATTTCTCTGGCGCGCAGTGCAGCGGAGATTCCCGCGTCGCTGCCGCCGATGGCGACGATGTGCATGATGGGCTTCCTACTGGACTTGTCGGCCGCTCAATCGAGTGACGCGAGCTCGTTCTGAGCGGTCGTGATCTGGGTGCCGGTGAGCGGCACGACCAGTGCTCGCGCAGCGATTTCCAGCGCGTTGTCGACGTAGAAGTCGACGAATGCCTTCACCTGGGGCTTGTCCGCATAGAAAGTGTTGCTGACGTAGATGAACAGAGGGCGACTGAGTGGCGTGTAGCTGCCGTCTTGTACCGTCTTCGTGCTGGGTGCAACGCCATCGATGGATGCCGCGACGATCGAGCCCTCGTTCGCATTGACGTAGCTCAGGCCGAGAAACCCGATCGCTCCGACCTCTTTCGCGACACCGTCGACCGTGACGTTGTCGTCCTCGGATGCGCGGTAGTCCGAACGAATCGCGCCCTCTTCGCCGTTGACCGCAGCGGTGAAGAAATCGAGCGTTCCTGAGTCGCGACCAGGACCGAAAAGGACCAGCGGCTGGTCGGGAAAGTCGGGGTCAACCTGGTTCCAGTTGGTGACCTCCCCCGCGGATTCCGGCGCCCAGATGGTGTGAAGCTGATCGACCGACAGGTCCGTCGCCCAGTCGTTCCCGGGGTTCAGAACGACCGACAGTCCATCGTTGGCGACGATGATCTCGGTGAACTCGATGCCCGCGCCTGAGCATGTGGCGATCTCCTCCTGCGAGATCGCGCGTGACGCGTTGGAAATGTCGGTGATGCCGGCGCAGAACGACCGGAAGCCGGCGGTCGTGCCGGTCGTCGTGATCTTGATCTCCACGTCCGGCTGCTCGCCGATGAAGAGATCACGGGCGGCGTCCGTCAGCGGTGCGACCGTAGATGAACCGTCCGCAAGCACCGTGCCGCTGAGCCCTCCACTCGATCTGTCGCCGTCGGCCGATGATCCGGCACACGCGCCGAGCAGAACGGCGACTGCGAGCAGCGACGCTGCGGTGGCGGCACCCCTTACGGCCTGCAGACGCGGTGCGTGTCGAGGCCTAGTCATGGCCTAGCCATGGCCTAGTCACGCTGCACCCTGGGACGGTGCAAGATCTAGCAGCAGCGCCTCGACGCGGCGCCGAATCTCGTCGCGGATGGGGCGGACGGCCTCGATGCCCTGGCCTGCCGGATCATCGAGCACCCAATCCTCATAGCGCTTGCCGGGGAAGATCGGGCACACGTCGCCGCACCCCATCGTGATCACCACGTCGGACACCTTGACCGCATCGACCGTCAGCACCTTCGGGGTGTTGTCGGCGATATCGATGCCCTCTTCGGCCATCGCCTCGATCGCGACCGGGTTGATCTGGTCCTTCGGTGCGGATCCCGCAGAGAGCACGTCGATGTCGCCACCGCCGAGCTCACGGAGGAATCCTGCGGCCATCTGCGACCGTCCTGCGTTGTGGACGCAGACGAAGAGGACGGTGGGCTTGTCGGTCATGGCGCCTCGCTTTCTCCCAAAAGCATAGACCCAAATCTATGTGTTGAGTAATCGGTCGCGAACGATCAATGCGGCAGCAGCTCGGCCAGGAGCGCTCGAACGCGCGCGTCGATGTCGTCACGGATCGCGCGGATGGACTCCAGCGGCTTTCCGACGGGATCCTCGATGTCCCAGTCGAGATAGCGCCGACCGGGGTAGACGGGGCAGGCGTCGCCGCATCCCATGGTCACGACGACATCGGCAGCGCGGACCGCTTCGTCTGTGAGCGGCTTGGGGAACTCGCCCCCGAGTGGGACGCCGATCTCGTCGAGGGCGGTGACGATCGTCACTCGCACGGCGTGGGCGGGGGCGGAGCCGGCGGTGCGGACGAGCACCCGATCACCCGCCAGCTGGCGCAGGATGCCGGCGGCGAGTTGCGATCGCCCTGCGTTTTCCACGCAGACGAACAGCACTTCGGGAACCGCGCGATGAGTCGCCTCGGATCGCGCGAGCGCGTCGAGTTGCAGTGTCGCAAACGCGGCGACTCGCGATCCGAGAAGAGGGGTGGGGTTGTCGGACGAGAGAAGTTCGTGGCTTTGCGACACGTATCGTTCGACGGTCTCCGCACTGAATGTGCCTCGATATCGCTCGGCGAGGTCCTCGACGATTCGTGGCAGATCCGGTTCGGTTTCGGGTACCGCGGTGCCGTCTCCCAGGAGGGCCTGGACGCGCTCGGCGTTGCGTGGGTCCAGCGAATACCAGACGACACGCCCCTCCGGGTGTCGCATCACGATTCCGTCTTCGGTGAGGGCCTTCATGTGGTGGCTGACGGTCGGCTGGCGCAGGCCGAGTGAGTCGGCGAGGCGGCCGACGAGCGCGCGCCCATCGGGCGAGTCGCGAATCAGCCGAACGATCCGTGCGCGGGTCGGGTCGCCGAGAATCGTCAGCTCACGCGGACCCGAACCGGTACTCATAGACCGCAGTCTATTTGCTGATTCGGGCGGCCGGCCGGTCACGACGGTCAGACGAGACCAGGCCGCGGATGGTGGTCACGAGCAGCATCCGCCCCCGCCGCTCGCGTCTGTCGAGCAGACCCCGGTCGCGGGAAGCACGAGTTCCACATTCGCGGCGGCTTCCGTGTCGCCGGCCAACCACGCGGTCACGGAGCGCACCTGCTCGTATCCGGTGGCGAGCAGGAACGTGGGTGCCCGCCCGTAGGACTTCATGCCGACGACGAAGAAGCCCTTCTCCGGGTGGGCGAGCTCACGAAAACCGTGCGGCTCGACCGAGCCGCAGGAGTGCACGTTCGGGTCGATCAGTGGCGCGAGGCGCTTGGGGGCTTCGACGATCTCATCCAGCTCGAGACGGATCTCGCGGAGCATGTCCAGGTCGGGGCGGAAGCCGGTCGCGTTCACGACGATGTCGGTGGTGTGAGTGACGACCTCGCCGTGTCGGTGGCCGACGAGCTGCACCGCGTCGCCGGCGCGGCGTCCGCGGATGATCTCGAAACCGTCGAGAACGGCGATGCATCCGTCAGCGACCGCCTGGTCGACCCGGCTGCCGAGACGCGCCCGTTCGGCGAGCTCATCATCGGTCGAGGAGGACACCCGAACCGCCTGGGCGTTGCGGATCAGCCAGGTCACTGTCGTGCCGGGCTCGTCGCGAGCGAGCTCAACCAGGCCGAGCAGGGTGTTCGCGGCGGAGTGGCCGGCGCCGACGACAGTGGTGTGCTCTCCGGCGAACAGCGCGCGGTCCCGGCCGAGCACGTCCGGCAGCGCAGCGGTGACACGGTCGGCGATCTCGGTCATGCCCAGCAGCTGGAGCCCACCGGAGGACAGCGAATTCGGCGAGAGGTACGTGCCTGAGGCATCGATGACCGCGCGGGCGGACACGTCCTCGATCTCGCCGCTCGCAGTGCGAATGCGGAGCGCGAACGGCGTGGCGAAGCGTGCCCGGCTACGCGTGCGATCCATTCCCTCCCGGGTGACCCCGAGCACTTCGATGCCGGTGCGCAGGCGGGATGCGATCGGCTCGAGCCCAGCCAGCGGGGCGAGGTACTTCTCCACCAGCTCGGTACCGGTCGGAGCGCGCTCGGGGTCCGGCAGCTCCCATCCGTGAGCCTCGAGCAGTCGGCGCGAGGCCGGGTCGACCAGGTGCTTCCACGGCGAGAACAGCCGCGTGTGACCCCATGCGCGGACGCTTGCCGCAGCCTGGTCCCCAGCCTCGAAGATCACGAAGCCGATGCCGCGTTCCAGCAGGTGCGCGGCTGCGGAGAGCCCGATCGGACCGGCACCGATGATCGCGACCGGAAGAGTGGTCAGTCGATCGTTCTCGACAACGCGGGGCGTCAGGTCAAGCAAGGTCACAGCATCCTCCAACGTGATATCGATGAGCGTCGATAGCTGATTGTGCATTGATCTATCGACATCTGTCAATATCTACTAGGGTCGATGCATGACCACGATGCTCGAGGTGGCCGACGTCTCTGCCGGTCTCTGCTGCACTCCCCTCCAGCGTGAGCCGCTCTCCGCCGAGGAGGCGGAGCAGCTCGCCACCACGCTGAAGGCTCTCGCCGACCCCGCCCGCTTGCGTCTGCTGTCGATCGTCGCGGCATCGGAAGACTCCGAGGCGTGCGTCTGCGACCTGATCGAGCCGGTCGGGCTGAGCCAGTCCACCGTGTCGCATCACCTGAAGGTGCTCACCGCTGCGGGGTTCCTCACTCGCAGCAAGCGCGGCACGTGGGCTTACTTCACGCTCGTGCCGGGAGCGCTCGCCCGCGTCTCGCAGTTGCTCATCGCGTCGTGAGTCTGGATACGACTCGCGCCCTGGCCGGCGAGTTCCTCGGCAGCGCCATGCTGTGCGCCGTGGTCGTCGGCTCCGGCATCGCCGCGCAGACCCTCTCCCCCGCAGATGTCGGCCTGCAGCTGTTCGAGAACGCGTTCGCCACCGCCCTGGGCCTGGCAGTGCTCATCCTGATCTTCCAGACCGTCTCCGGAGCTCATTTCAACCCGGTGGTCTCGATCGTCGATGCCCTGCTGCATCGCAAGGGCGTGGCGATCACGACGGCCTACATCCCGGTGCAGATCCTCGGATGCATCGGCGGCGCGATCCTTGCGAACCTGATGTTCGCTGCGCCGGCCATCTCCTGGAGCACCACCGATCGAGCAACGTGGCCACACCTCCTCGCCGAGGTCGTCGCCACTGCCGGTCTCGTGCTGGTGATCTTCGCCCTCGTCCGCACCGGCCGCTCGCACCTCGCCGCACCGGCCGTCGGCGCGTACATCGGGGCCGGGTACTTCTTCACCTCGTCCACGAGCTTCGCGAACCCCGCGATCACCATCGGCCGCGCCTTCAGCGACACCTTCGCCGGCATCGCGCCCACGTCAGTCCTGCCATATATCGCCGCGCAGCTTGTCGGCGCTGCACTCGGCTGGGCATTGGTGCGCGGTTTCTTCCCCTTCGCGAGCGACGCGCCGGCGGCATCCGGACGCCGGCCCCGAGGTCGTGCTGAGCTCGAACGCACGTGACGGCGCCGGGCCGTCAGCGGGCGTCACCGCCGTGGTCGTCGGATTCTTCTTCGAGCAGCATTCCTACCGAGGTGGCGCAGGCGTCCCCCCGCCATGCCTCGAGGCCTTCACGAACGGCGAACCCGGCGATGACGAGGCCGGCGATCGCGTCCGCCCACCACCATCCGAACAAGCTGTTGAGCACCAGTCCGATCAGGACGGCGGCGGAGAGATAGGTGCACAGGAGGGTCTGCTTCGAGTCGGCGATGGCGCTTGCCGAGCCGAGTTCGCGGCCCGTGCGGCGTTCCGCGAGCGAGAGGAAGGGCATCACGATCACGCTCAGCGCGGTGATGGCGATCCCCAGAGCACTGTGCTCGACTTCGACCCGCGATATCAGCGCGATCAATGACGTGACCGTGACGTAGATCGCGAGCGCGAAGAACGCGATTGCGATCACCCGCAGGGTGGCCTTCTCCCAGCGCTGCGGGTCGCGCCGGGTGAATTGCCATGCGACGGCGGCGGCGGAGAGGACTTCGATGCCGGAGTCCAGTCCGAACGCGATCAGCGCGGCCGAGGACGCGATGGTCCCGGCGGTGATCGCGACGACGGCTTCGACCAGGTTGTAGCCGATCGTCGCCGCAACGATCCACCGGATCCGACGCTGCAGTGTGTGCTTGCGCTCCTCGAGAAGAGCCGAGGCGGTCATGGGCAGGTGCAGGTGTCGCCGGAGCAACAGCCGGGCTCGACGCGAAGGACGACCTCGAGCAGTTCGTTCACGGCGGGGGCGAGAAGGACTCCCACCTTGGTCGAGTCCGACAGCGCGTGACCGAGACGCACCGGAGCGGCGGCGTGAGTGGCCGACGCGGTTGCGGTGAGCATGGACGCCATAGTACAGAAAACGCTGAACTGTGGCGGATGCCGGCGACGGCGTCGTGCGCGCACAGCCGCCTGGCGCTGATGGAGAGGGACTGTGAAGAGGGCGACTGCGGCGGGCGAGGTGATGCTATGGGTGTTCCTCGAGGGCGCGGGCAATCTGTCTGAACTCGTCCGGCGTGATCTCCCCCCGCGCGAGGCGCTCCTCCGCGATCTGCCTCGCGGAACTCGCCGGTGCGGGCGGCACCTGCCCGGCGCGCCCGGACGAGCCCGCGCTCGCCGCACGGACGATCAGAACGATCAACGCCGCCAGGATGAGCAGAAGCAGAATGCCGCCGAACCACATCCAGCCCCACCCGAAACCCTGTCCGTACATCATGAGCCGTCATCCTCTCTCACGCCGGTCCGATGGCCGGCGTGCAAACTCGATCTTCCTCCCTCGGGACTGCTGCGAACAGGCCGAACGTCCCCCGCTGTGTCAGGCTCGCCGATCCAGGATCGCCTGGACACTCGCCTCAGGTCGAAGGTCGAGGCGCCGAAGCAGCTGGGCGTTGAGTGCCACGACGATGGTGGACAGCGACATCAGAATGGCGCCCACCGACATCGGCAGCACGAACCCGACCGGCGCCAGCACGCCGGCGGCGAGGGGCACGGCAATCAGGTTGTAGCCGGCCGCCCACCACAGGTTCTGCTTCATCTTGCGATAGCTGGCGCGCGAGAGCTCGATGACCGAAAGCACAGAGCGGGGGTCATCGCTCGCGAGGATGACGCCGGCGGAGGCGATCGCGACATCAGTGCCGGCGCCGATCGCGATGCCGACGTCGGCTTGTGCGAGGGCGGGTGCGTCATTGACGCCGTCTCCGACCATCGCCACCTGACGGCCCTCGTGCTGAAGTTCAGCCACCTTCGCGGACTTGTCCTCGGGACGCACGCCCGCCAAGACGCGGTCGACTCCGAGATCCCGGCCGACGGACTGGGCGACGGCTTCTGCGTCTCCGGTGATCATGACGACCTGGATGCCGAGGCTGTGCAGCGCGTCGACGGCTTCGCGCGATTCGGGGCGGATCTCGTCGGCGAGCTTCACACCCCCGATCACCTCTGCGTCACGCACGACGTGGAGGATGACCGCGCCGTCTTCGCGCCACCCCGCCGCGGCCGTGACTTCGTCCGTGCCGAGCTCCTCGAGCAGTCGCGGCCCGCCGACCCGGACCTGCCGGCCGTCGACGGTCGCGACCACGCCGACCGAGGGCGACGATGAGAACCCGGTCGCTGTGGAGATCGCGAGTCCGCGGTCGGTCGCAGCTCGCACGATCGCCTTCGCGAGCGGGTGCTCACTGTCGGCTTCAGCAGCGGCGGCAAGTGCAAGGACCGTGTCGGCGTCGAGGTCGCCCTCGGGCGCGAGGGCGGTCACGGTCGGTTCGCCTTTCGTGAGGGTGCCGGTCTTGTCGAAGAGCATGGTGTCGATCGTGCGCATGCTCTCGAGGGCGAGGCGGTCTTTGATCAGCACCCCGCCGCGCGCGGCACGTTCTGTCGCGATCGCGACCACCAGGGGGATCGCGAGGCCGAGCGCGTGAGGGCAGGCGATGACCAGAACCGTGATGGTGCGCACGACCGCAGCGTCGGGGTCGCCGAGCAGGGTCCACACGATCGCGGTGAGCGCGGCGGCTCCCAGAGCGAACCAGAAGAGCCATCCCGCGGCGCGGTCGGCGATGCGCTGAGCACGCGAGGTGGAGTTCTGCGCGTCGGCCACAAGACGCTGGATGCCGGCGAGGGTCGTGTTCTCTCCCGTCGCGGTGACCTCGACCCGCAGTCCGGAGTCAGTGGTGACCGTGCCCGCCGTGACCGCATCGCCGATGCTGCGTGCAACCGTCCGGGACTCGCCGGTCACCATCGACTCGTCCATGTCGGCACGGCCGTCGACGATCCTTCCGTCGGCGGGGATGCTGCCACCCGGGCGGACCACGACGACATCGCCCACTCGCAGGTCGGACGGCGCCACGGTCACGACCTGATCACCCTGGACCCGCTCGGCCTCATCCGGAAGCAGAGCCGCGAGCGAATCCAGTGCCGACGTGGTCTGCGCCAGCGAACGCATCTCGATCCAGTGGCCGAGCAGCATGATGACGATCAGCAGCGCGAGCTCCCACCAGAACTCCAGTTCGTGGTCCAGCAGACCGAGGCTGGCGCCCCACGAGGCGACGAACGCGACGGTGATGGCCAGGCCGATCAGCAGCATCATCCCGGGCTTTCGCGCGCGAAGTTCGCTGACCGCTCCCGTGAGGAACGGCCACCCGCCCCAGAAGTACATGACCGTTCCGAGGATCGGCGAGATCAGCTGGACGCCGGGGAACTCCGGCAGTGGGTAGCCGAGCAGCATCGCGAACATGCTCGAGAACCCGACCACCGGGATCGCGAGAAGCAGATTCATCCAGAACAGTCGCCGAAACCGGCTGACATGGTCGGCACCATGACCGGCATGGCCGCTGTGCCCGCCGTGCCCTCCGCCGTCGGCGATGTGACCGGTGTGCTCGACCTGGCTGGCCGCCATCTCGTGCGCCGCGTGTGGATTCGTCATGGGGATCGTCCTCCTCGGTACTCGTGCACCAGCAGGGATGTTCACAAGCATCCAACTCGATACCCCAGAGGGGTATTCCGGATGCATACGGATTGGGGAGCGGGGAGGGCCGCGCGTCTGACCCTCCCCGCCGTGGTCAGAGCTGCGCGAGCAGCTCCTGCATAGTGGCGATCTCGGCGGTCTGCGAGGTGATGATCTGCTGCGCGAGGGCGAGCACGCCGGGGTTGGCTCCGTCGTCCAGCTCATCCTGAGCCATCTCGATGGCTCCCTGGTGATGCTCGACCATCTGCTCGAGGTACAGACGTCCCGCCTCCGGGCCGTCAGCAGCTTCGAGAGCCGTCATATCGTCGTCCGACATCATCCCGTCGCCCTGATCCATGCCCTCCATGCCCGCCGAAGACGGCATCCCCCACTCGTCGAGCCAGCGCTCCATCATCTCGATCTCGGGGCCCTGAGCATCCTTGATCTGCTGCGCGAGACCCCGGACACGCTGATCGACGCCGTCTTTCGCGAGGATCATGTCGCTCATCTCGATCGCCTGCTGATGGTGCGGAATCATCATCATCGTGAACGTCGAGTCCGCGGCGTTGAACTCCCCCTGAACAGTGGCGGACGGCGACGACGATGCGCCACCCCCATGATCCATTCCCGGCATCCCCGAGTCGCTGCTGACGGAGGTGGTGCATCCGGCGAGTGCGAGCACGAGCGCGAGCGGGGTGGCCGCGAACGCAGTCATACGAAGCTGCTTCATAACAATCTGTCCTGTCGATCGATTCGGTGAATGTGCCCGCATCGCGGGCCGAGCGCGATCCCGGTCTGGGTGACCGGGCACGGCGCCATCACGTACGACTGATCGACAGGACTGTGAGCGAGGGCGGCCGTGGCCGCAGACTGATTGCCGCTCGCAAGAATGGGGCGACGATGCTCGGCCCGCGAGCACGGACCAGTCCGGGCCCCGTGCGACAGACCAGAAGCAGCGTCACGAGGAGCCCGAGGACGCAGGCCATCATCATGGCGTGCGGCGAGTCGCTCGTGCCGCAGTCGAGGCAGCCTGAATCGGCATCCGCTTCCATGGGCCCGGGCGCGGCGTGCCCATGGTCGGCATCCATCGACGCGGTGCCTATGGACGCGGTGCCCATCGATATGGTGCCCATCGATATGGCGGCGACCCGCGAATCCGAGTGACCGGTGGACAACGTGTGCATCCCGAGCAGGCCGGCGATCACGAGCGCGGCGAACAGCGCGGCGAGCAGCCATCGGGGCGAGGCCGATGGCTGCTCCGATCGCTGAATCAGTCGTACGCGCATCATGACTCCTCGGAAAGTGTACCCCCGAGGGGTATCCCCGAGCGACGCCGGGGTCAGGCGACCTGCCGCCCGCACATGCCGCAGACGCCCGTCGCCGAGCTCTCCACGAAGCAGTCCGGGCACATCGCGCGCGGCTTCTCGTCGAGCGATGGGGTGCGCCGGATGGCTGCGGTGCGCTCGGCCCGCGCAACGGCGCGCCTCGTCTCGACCGGTGCCGGCTGCTCGAGCACCGGCAGGTGGGGCTGGCAGTAGAAGCGCACGTAGCCGGCGTGCTGATTCGGATGCCGGTGCTTCACGGCCCAGAGCTCGGTTCGAGGACGCAGCTCGGAGTCGCCGCCGCAGACCGAGCACCTCGTCGGCTCGCCCGGGACCAGGCTCGCCACGATCATGGGAGTCTCGAAGGGGATCTCCTCGCGCCAATCGGATGTCGAGGTGATCTTCATGGGTGTCCTCCAGAGCGGGATCGAGCTGACGTCGCAGCGAGCGGCGGCGGACGCGATCGCTGTCCAGCGATGAGCGATGACCCTTCCCCAGCGTAGCCCGGGCTCTCGTGCCGGCGGCAGCCTGCCCATCTCGCGGCACCCATGATGGAAGCATGAGCATCCCCGCCCTCACCGACGACGGTCTGCGGTTCGTCGCCGACAGCCACCTGGCGACCCTTTCGACGATGGGCCCGTCGGGCGGCATCCATGTCGTGGCCGTCGGGTTCACCCTCGTCGACGGCGTCGTGCGCATCATCACGAGCGACGGCAGCCAGAAGGTGCGCAACATCGAGCGCGACCCGCGTGCCACGGTCGCACAGCTGTCCGGCCCGCAGTGGCTGAGCATCGCCGGCAGCGGAGTGATCGAACGGGATGCCGACGCCGTCGCGCACGCCGTGAAGCTCTACGCCGGCCGTTACCGCCAGCCTCGACCGAACCCGCGACGGGTGGTCATCCAGATCACTCCGGAGAAGGCGCTCGGGTCCGCCGGTCTCTGGCGCTGACCCTCACCCCGCAGTGCGGAGCCCCCGC
>WOYI010518681.1_pt1 | contig 21920 bp, 12 predicted proteins | sample 6423411 | NCBI WGS metagenome assembly WOYI01 (sample SAMN13441803, study PRJNA592873) | oil field metagenome | biome: oil field; feature: oil-well bore; material: oil-contaminated soil; isolation source: oil-contaminated soil from oil-well borehole | place: Germany: Wietze | collected 2016-10-18 ... | reverse complement strand
CCGATCGGCCTCGATATCGACCAGGTCGTTGATGATGTAGACCAGGCTGGAGACCAGGCAGAAGAGCAGCACCGCGATGAAAGTGACCAGCAGCGAGTGGGGGTTGAGCAGCTGCTTGTCGAACACGATCGCCGCGAGCACGAAGACGTTCTTGGTCCACTGGCGCGGGCGCATTGTTTTGAGGATGTAGCCGAGTTGCTTGAACATAATTCAATATTATCACACTCAAATTGAATACTCCAAACGGGGAAGGTCCTTCCCCAGCACATAGGGTGCACTTCGATGGTGAGCGCACCTAAAACGGGAGTGCGCACCCCGCGTGAGAGCAGATTTCATCAATGCGGCAGACCGGGTTAGAATTAGGATATGTCAAACAAGAAACGGATTGACCTGCTGCTGGTGGACCGCGGGCTGGCGGAAAGCCGCAACCGCGCCCAGCGCCTGGTGATGGCGGGGGAGGTGCGGGTGGACGGCGAGATGGTCCACAAGTCCTCCACGCAGGTGCCGGAAGACGCGCAGATCGAGATCAAGGCCCGGCCCAGGTACATCTCGCGGGGCGGCAGGAAGCTGGCGGCCGCCCTGGCGGCCTTTGACGTGCCGGTGGCGGGCAGGGTCTGCGCCGATGTGGGCGCTTCGACCGGCGGGTTCACGGATTGCCTGCTGCAGAACGGCGCTGAGAAGGTCTATGCGATTGACGTCGGCTATGGCATCCTGCACTGGAAGCTGCGCCAGGACCCGCGCGTGGTCGTGATGGAACGCACCAACGCGCGCTATCTCGAAACGCTGCCCGAGCCGGTGGAGTTGGTTGTGGTGGATGCCTCCTTCATCTCCCTGGGGCTGATCCTGCCGGCGGTGCGGGGCTGGTTCGCGGATGAGCAGGGCCAGACGATCACACTGATCAAGCCGCAGTTCGAGGCCGGCCGCAAAGCGGCTGCCGAACACGCCGGCGTGATCAAAGACCGGGCGGTGCACCGCCAGGTGCTGGAAGACACCCTGCGAGCCGCCCTCGCATCGGGGTTCTACCCCGCAGGGTTGACGGCTTCGCCGGTCAAAGGCCCCAAGGGCAATGTCGAGTTCCTGGCGGATCTGCGGCTCGAAAAACCGGCCGGCGTGCCCAACCTCAAACAGATGATCGACCGGGCGCTTGAGCAGATTCCGGATTGATTTGAAATCGGTTATACTCAGTTGATATGATTGAAAAAGTAAGGAATTTTTGCATCATAGCCCATGTGGACCATGGGAAATCGACCCTTGCCGACCGCATGCTGCAGCTGACGCATACGGTCGCTGACCGGGATATGACCGAGCAGATCCTGGATACAATGGACCTGGAACGGGAAAAAGGCGTCACGATCAAAGCCTCCGCGGTGCGGATGATGTATGACGCGGCCGATGGTAAGACCTATGAATTTAACCTGATCGACACGCCCGGGCACGTGGACTTCAACTATGAGGTCAGCCGGGCTTTGGCGGCCTGTGAGGGCGCGCTGCTGGTGGTGGATGCCGCCCAGGGGATCGAAGCGCAGACCCTGGCGAACCTCTATCTGGCGCTGGAAGCCAACCTGACCATCATCCCGGTCATCAATAAAATTGATCTGGAATCGGCCCGGACCGATGAGGTGGCCGAGGACCTGCATAACCTGCTGGGGACGCCTAACGATGAGATCCTGCGCATCTCGGCCAAAAAGGGCACCAATATTGAGGCTGTATTACAGGCGATCGTCGAACGCGTCCCACCGCCCGAAGGGGAGAACGACCAGCCGCTGGAGGCGTTGATCTTCGACTCGCACTATGACTCCTATAAGGGCGTTGTGGCCTATCTGCGGGTATTCAACGGCACGATTAAACCCGACGATCAGCTTTTGATGATGTCCACTCAGGTGAAGACCACACCGGTGGAGATCGGCATCTTTGCACCCGACATGAAGCCGGTGCAATCGCTGAACGCCGGCGATGTGGGCTATGTGGCGACCGGGCTGAAGACCGTTTCGGAATGCCGGGTGGGTGATACGGTGACCTACGCCGCCGATGGTGTGACGAAGCCCCTTCCGGGGTATCAGCAGGCCAAAGCGATGGTCTTTGCCGGTGTCTATCCCACCGATGGCGAGGATTACCCCGACCTGCGCGACGCGCTGGAGAAATTGCAGCTCAATGACGCCTCGCTGACCTTTGAGCCGGAGACCTCCGAGGCCCTGAACTTTGGGTTCCGCTGTGGTTTCCTGGGCCTGTTCCATATGGAGATCATCCAGGAGCGGCTGGAGCGGGAATATGATATGGACGTGGTCTTCACCGCGCCTTCCGTGGAATACCGGCTCAGGCTGATATCCGGGGAAGAGATCGCGATCTCTTCGCCCGCGAAACTGCCCGACGAATCGACCATTGAGCAGATTTTAGAACCCTGGATGGACCTGACGATCTTCACTCCGACCGATTATTACGGCGTGGTGATGGAACTGGTCACCCGCAAGCGGGGCATCTTCGTCGAGCAGGATTACCCTTCCCCAAACCGCGTGCAGATCAGTTTTGAGATCCCGCTTTCCGAGTTGATCGTGGACTTCTTTGACCAGCTCAAATCCGGCACGCGCGGCTACGCTTCGATGGATTACCAATTCAAGGAATACCGCCCTGAATCCCTGGTGAAACTGGAGATCCTGGTCAACGGTGAACCGGTGGACGCCCTGACCGCGATCGTGCACAAGGATGACGCTTATCACAAAGGCCAGGCGCTGGTCTCGCGGTTGAAAGACCTGATTCCCCGGCAGTTGTTTGTGATCCCGATCCAGGCTTATGCCCAGGGGCGGGTCATCTCGCGGGCGAACGTGAAGGCCCTGCGGAAAGACGTGCTCTCCAAGTGCTATGGCGGCGACATCACCCGTAAGAAGAAACTGCTCGAGAAGCAGAAAAAAGGCAAACGGCGGATGAAGATGGTGGGCAATGTGGAAATCCCACAAGAAGCCTTCATGGCCATCCTGAGATTGGATAACTCGTGAGCGAAGCCGGAAAAAGCGGCCTGGCAGGGAAGATCCTGCGCTGGCTGGCCCCGCTGCTCATCAGCGGTTTGGCAATTTGGCTGGTCTTTCGCCAGGTGGAACTCTCTCAATTCGTCAATAATCTGACCCGGATTGGCTGGCGTACCATTGCGCTGGCTTCCCTGGCCTATTTTGCCAGTTTGTTTGCGCGCGTGTTCTGCTGGTGGCTGCTCCTGCGCCGGCGGGTATCCTTCTGGGATACCTTCTTCACGATGTGCGCCGGATATCTGCTGAACAACATATTCCCCTTCCGCCTGGGCGAGGTCGGCCGGGCGCTGCTTTTGGACAACCCTGAAGGTCCGTCCGCCCTGGAGGTCTTTTCGAGCGTGCTGGTGGAGCGCATCTTTGATGTCTTCCTGGCGGCGGTGTTCGTCCTGGCGACGCTGCCCCGGATATTGGAGGGAGAGTACGACCCGCGCCTGATCTGGATCGCCTTTGCGCTGGCGCTGGCCGGGATGGTGGTCCTCTATCTGCTGGCGCGTTTCCGCGTTAAGGTGGATGGCTGGCTGGCCCGGTGGGGCGAGCGGTCGAAGTTCATCGGTGAATGGCTCCGGCCCAAAGCGGTACAACTCTTGGAAGGACTGTCCGTGCTCAATAACCTCGGCATCTTCCTGCTGGCCTTCGGTGCATTGGCGGTCAGCTGGTTTATCGCTTTTGGGGAGAACCTGATCGTCTTAAGCAGCCTCCATCCCAACCCGCCGTTCTGGTGGGTGATCTTCGTGCTCAGCGCGGCGGCTTTTGGCGCGGCGCTGCCTTCCGTCCCGGCCGGTCTGGGCGTATTTGAAGGCGTGATGGTGGCTTCGTTTGCTCTGTTGGGCGTGGAGGCCGACCTGGCCTTTACTCACGCGATCGTGATCCATGCCATCGCATTTGGGTTCAGCAGCCTGCTGGGGTTGATTGGCCTGCGGCTGCGGGGGCAGGCTGTGGTCTCGCTTTATCAGCGGGCCACCCGGCGAGGCGCGGTGAGTGAGGAGAATGAAAGCGTCTGATGCGGATCCTGATCGTGCTGACCTATTTCGAACCGCATAAGTCCGGGCTGACGGTCTACGCCGTCCGGCAGGCGCGGGCATTGGTCGAGCGGGGGCATGAGGTGACTGTCCTGACCTCCCGCTATGACCCGGACCTGCCGCTGGAAGAGCTGGACCACGGGGTGCGGGTCGTGCGCCTGCCGGTGGCGTTCCGCCTGTCGAAAGGCGTCATCATGCCGGGGATGCCATTCAGGGCCTGGCGGCTGCTGGGCGAGGCGGATATCGTCAACCTGCATGTCCCGCAGGTGGACGCGGCCCTGATCACGCTGCTGGCGCGCTGGCGCAAGACGCCCATCGTGCTGACCTATCACTGCGATATCAAAATGCCGGCCGGGCTCATCAACCGTCTGGCCGGTTGGGCGGCCAACCTGGCGAACCGACTCTCGGCGCGCAGGGCGGATGCTATCGTGCACAACACCCGCGATTACGCCGAACAGTCCCCGTTCCTCAGCCGCTACCTGGACAAACTGGCCGTGATCCAGCCGCCGATCGCCGTCTCGGACGTGAACGAGGCGGATGTGGCGGATTTCAAGCAGCGCTACGGCATTGCGCCCGGTGACCGGGTGATCGGCATGGTGGCGCGGCTGGCGACGGAAAAGGGCGTGGAGTATCTGGTGGCGGCGATGCCCGAGATCCTGGCGGCTGTGCCCGAGGCCCGGGTGCTGACTGTGGGCGATTACGAGAACGTGTTCGGCGAGGCAGCTTATGCCCGGAAGCTGTTGCCGATGATCCGGGAATTGGGCGAGCGCTGGACCTTCCTGGGGAAGGCGCCCGACAAGGAAAAGACAGTCCTCTACCACCTGAGCGATGTGCTTGTCCTGCCGTCGATCAACAGCACCGAATCCTTCGGCATGGTGCAGGTGGAAGCGATGACCTGCGGCACGCCCGTGGTCGCCACGGACCTGCCCGGCGTGCGCCAGCCGGTGCGGTCCACCGGCATGGGCCGCGTGGTGCCCATCTGCGATGCCCACGCCCTGGCCGAGGCCGTGATTGCCGTTCTGCGGGACCCGCCACCTGTTGATCCATTGGCTAACGCCGCGCTGGCGAACTTCTATTCAGCGGGGACGGTGGCAGGCGCTTATGAAGCGCTCTATCAAAAGGTGCTGGGGCGGGATGACTGAGCGCAGCGCAGGTACCCCAACGCTGGACGGCGCCGCCCTGGACCAGATCCTCTGGCGGCATCTCTCGGCATTGCCTTATTTCCGGGGTTTCCTGCGGGCCGTGGAAGACCGCTTTTATCAGGAGGTGGAACTGCCCGCGCCGGTGCTGGATTTGGGCTCCGGTGACGGGCATTTTGCCTCGGTGGCCTTTGACCCGCCGCCGGAGGTCGGGCTGGACCCCTGGGTGGGGCCGACGAAGGAAGCCCGCACAAGGGGAGTCTACCGCCTGCTGGTGCTGGGCGAGGGCGCCCGCATCCCGGCCGCGGACGCCAGCTTCAACACCGTCACCAGCGTCTCTGTTCTGGAACATATCCCCGAGATTGACCCGGTGATCACCGAGGTGGCGCGGGTGCTCAGGCCCGGCGGCAGGTTCGTGTTTTGCGTTCCCAACCACCGTTTCCCTGAACGGCTGTGGGGCCGTCAGTTTTTGGATAAGTTGGGCCTGCACAAATTGGGACAGGCGTACAGCCGGTTCTTCAACCGCATCGCCCGCCACGCCCACACGGATGCCCCCGACGTCTGGACGGGCCGCCTGGCGGCAGCCGGACTGGTGGTCGAGCGGACCTGGGACTACTTCCCGCCGGAGGCGCTGCACATCCTTGAATGGGGACACCCCCTGGGGCTGCCATCGCTGGTGAGCAAGAAGCTGTTCGGCCGCTGGATCCTCGTGCCAACGCGTTGGAACCTGGCGATCCCCTGGCGGATGACACGGCCCTTTATGGAAGACCCGCGCTCGGATGAGGGCGTCTGCTCGTTCTTCATCGCCCGGAGGCCCGCATGAGGTTCTTGCGCAAGTGGGGCTACTACGCCTGGTCCGTATTGGAGACCCTTTGGGGGGTGCGCAACTGGCCGGCCATGCTGGGCCTGCTCTTGCACAGGGGCCGGCAGGGCGATTTTCAGGTCCGGCTGCGGCGGCCGCCGGTGCGGCTGGAGATCCGCGGCGCAATGGATTTTTGGGCGGTCAAGGAGACCTTCCTGGATGCGTTTTACACCCGCTTCGGCGTCCCCGTTGAGGCGGGGTGGACCGTGGTGGATATCGGCGCGGGTGTGGGCGATTTTGCCATCCTGGCCGCTGAAGCCGGCCCGGGCGTGCGCGTCTATGCCTATGAGCCCTTTCCCGATTCCCATCAGCTTTTGGTCCGCAACCTCGCGCTGAACGCGATCAGCAATGTGACGGCCTTTCAGCAGGCCATCTGGAGCAGCTCAGGCGTGTTGGAACTGGACCTTTCGGGCGGAGAACCGCTGCAGATCGCCAGCCGGAAGGACCCGGACGCGGAACCACAGTCCGCTGAGGCGGTGGTGGTGCAGGCCGTCACCCTGGACGACGTGCTCTCCAGCCAGGGATTGGCGCGGGTTGACCTGCTGAAACTGGACTGCGAAGGGGCGGAATACCCGATCCTGATGGCCAGCCCGCCGGCGGTGCTGGCCCGCGTGGACCGGATCGTGATGGAATATCACGACCTGGATATTGAGCGCAATCACCTGCGGCTGGCCGCTTTCCTTCAGGAAGCCGGCTATGAGGTGCGCTGGCGGGTGAACACGGTCCATGACGATATCGGGTATCTCTACGCAGCCAGGAAGGCCGCCTGAGGCCATCCATCGCAGGGTTGTCAGGGGGGTGTCTGTGGAGTATCATATTTCCCGTTGGTCATCTATGAAATATTTGATAAGATTAATCATTCACTATTCATTATCCACTATCCGCCAACTCTGACCTGCCTATGACTGAACCACAAGCGCCCGTCCCGTTGACCGAACCCAGCGTCTGGGACTATTTTGTTGAAAAAATCAAATTCTGGCGCCGGGAACCGGCCGGGCAGGAGCCTGACGATTCCGAACGGCCGCCTTCGCCTGCTGGCGCTGAAAGCTTTCCCTGGCGCACCGGCCTGGCGTTGGCCCTGGCGCTGGTCGCGCAGCTGACGCTCAAGCCCTCGCTGCACCGGACGCCCTGGCCGGGCGTGATGCTTTACGCACTGGCGCTGGTCTGCCTGGTGGCGGCCATCCGGCGCAAGGAATGGGTCCTGCCCGCCCACCGCCCGGAGGCTGTCACGGCTTTGCCGACCTCGTTCAAACCGGACTTCCTGCTGGTCGGCATCGGCTTGGCGGCGATCGCTTTCCTGCTTTTTGGCGGCGGGGAATTCGGCTTTCTGAACACGCTTACCTGGCTCCTGTCGATCGTTTTCATCTTCCTCGCTTTTCGCAAACCGGAAACGGGCGGGGAAAGAGGCTGGAAAGCCGCCTGGCAGCGCTTCTGGGCCGGCGAGCTGCAGGTCCGGATCACCCGCTGGACCCTGGTCGTGCTGGCCGCCGTTGCTGTGATCTTCTTCTTCAACCTGAACCAGCTTGATGCGGTCCCGCCGGAGATGGTCTCAGACCACGCCGAGACCCTGCTGGACGTCAACGACGTGATGAACGGCTGGCGCCCGACCTACTTCCCCCGCAACACCGGCCGGGAGATGATCCATTACTACCTGACGGCTGCCTTCTTTGCGCTCTTCAACCTTGATATTTCCTTTCTCAACCTGAAGCTCGTCGCGGTCTTCCTCAATTTACTGACGCTGCTGTTCATTTACCTGCTCGGCAAAGAGCTGGGCAATAAGTGGGTGGGGCTGGGCGCCGCGGTTTTCGCCGGGATCGCCTACTGGCCGCTGCTCTTCACCCGGCTGGCGCTGCGCATCCCGCTTTATCCGCTGTTCGTCGCGCCCGTGATGTACTTTATGGTGCGGGGGCTACGGCGGCAGAACATCACCGATATCTTGTTGACCGGGTTGTTCCTGGGGGTCGGCCTGCATGGCTACACACCCTTCCGGATCGTCCCGATCTTCGTCGTCCTCGCCATCCTGATTTACATTACCCACAAACCGGCTCGGGATCGCCGGCTGCAGGCCTTTTTCGCGCTCGTGCTGATCGCGTTCGTCTCGCTGGTGGTGTTCCTGCCCCTGCTGCGCTACTGGCTGGCGAACCCGGAACTCTTCGCCTACCGGGCCTTCTCCCGCCTGACCGGGATGGAAGCCGGCTTCCAGACGTCGCCGGTGGTGATCTTCTTCCAGAACTTCTGGAAGGCGAGCATCATGTTTTTCTGGGATAACGGCGTGATCTGGGCGCATTCCGTCCCGGGCCGCCCCGCGCTGGAAGTGGTCTCCGGCGCGCTTTACTTCCTGGGCATCGCCGGGCTGCTGGTGCGCTATATCCGCAAGCGCAATTGGATGGACCTCTTCCTGCTGGTGTCGATCCCGCTGATGTTAATGCCCTCGATCCTCTCGCTGGCCTATCCCGGTGAGAACCCCAGTCTGAACCGCTCGGCCGGGGCTATCGTGCCGGTGTTCGTCGTGATCGGGATGGCGCTGGAAGCCACGGTCCGGGCCGTGGCGACCAGGCTCCCCGGCCGGGCAGGGCGGTGGGCTGCGGTCGGGCTGACCGTCTTCCTGCTGGTCTGGTCCGGCGCCAACAACTATGACCTGGTCTTCAACCAATACGCCGCGATTTACCGAAATTCCAGCTGGAACACGTCCGAGATCGGCGAGGTTGCAAAACTGTTTATCGAGACCCAGGGCAGCCCCGAGACGACCTATGTGGTAGGCTACCCGCACTGGGTCGATTCGCGGCTGGTGGCGATCAATTCCGGTCAGGCCGGCCTGGATTACGCGATCCTGCCGGACCAGATCCCGGGCACAATCGAAGACCCGCGGGCCAAGCTGTTCTTCCTGAATGAAAGTGATGCTGAGAACATAGCCCTGCTGCAGAGCCTTTTCCCGGACGGCGTCCTGAGCCGGTACACGTCCTCGGTGCCAAATAAGGACTTCATGATCTTCACCGTCCCGCCCGCGCAAGGAGCCACCATACCCTGATGATGGACCAACCCGCAAAACCACCTGAAAAACGGCGGATCCCCTGGGGCAATGTGCTGCTGGTCCTCGCGCTGGTCCTCACGCTTTCCGCCGGCGCCTATTTGCGCCTGACCGGCGTCAACTGGGATGAAAACCAGCACATGCACCCCGACGAGCGCCACCTCAGCATGGTCCTTTCGGCGATTTCACCGGTGGAAAAAGCAGGGGATTATTTTGATACCGACCTCTCCAGCCTGAACCCGGCCAACCGGGGCTACGGGTTCTTTGTTTATGGCACCTTGCCGCTCTTCCTCGTCCGTTACGCGGCCGAAGCTTTGGGGCAGGTGGGTTACGACGCTTTTGCCATCATCGGACGCTATGTTTCGGCCATCTTCGACCTGCTGACGGTGCTGCTGGTCTTCGCCACCGGCAGGCGGCTCTATAACCGCTGGGTGGGGCTGCTCGGCGCGCTGTTCTATGCGCTGGCCGTCCTGCCGATCCAGCTCTCGCACTATGCCACGGTGGATGCGGTCACCAATACTTTCGCCTTCCTGGCGGTCTATGCTGCGGTCTGGGCGCTGACCCGGCCGGACGCAGCGCCGGAAGCGGCGGTGTCGGAAGCGGCCGCAAAGCGATCCTTTGGCACGGTCCTGCGGGAGCTGGCGCCTTACCTCCTGTTTGGCGTCGCCCTGGGTGCGGCGACCGCCTCCAAGATCAATGCCGTCACCCTGGCGCTGGTCCTGATCCTGGTGGAGGTCAGCCGCTTGTCCCGCTTGCCGGAGCCGGAGCGGCAAAAGGCCGCCCTGATCGGGCTGCGTAACCTGGCGGTGGCGGGTGTTGTCAGTTTCCTGGTCTTCCGCATCGGCCAGCCTTATGCCTTCAATGGCCCCGGTTTCCTTAATATGGGCATCAACCAGGGTTGGTGGGCCAGCCTGCAGAGCCTGCGCGCGCAGGCTTCCGGCCAGGTGGACTTTCCGCCCGCGCTGCAGTGGGCCCGCCGGCCGCTCACCTTTTCCCTGGAGAACCTGGTGCGCTGGGGGCTGGGATGGCCTCTCGGCCTCCTGGCCGTAGCCTCCTACATCGGCATGGGCTGGGCCATCCTGCGCAAGCGGGACTGGCAGCGGCACCTGCCGCTGTGGGGCTTCACCGGGGTCTATTTCGCCTGGCAATCCATCTCCTGGGTGCGCTCCATGCGCTACCAGATGCTGGTCTATCCCGCGCTGGCGCTTTTCGCTGGGTGGGGCCTGGTCCAACTCTGGTCGGCCCGGCGGGAGGTCAGGGTCTGGTTCCTGCGGCTCCGGCCGAAGCTGATCCGGATCGCGGGGATCGTGCTGACCGTGATCGTGGTCCTCACCACCGCGGCCTGGGCCTTTGCTTTCAGCCGGATTTACACCCGGCCGCACACCCGGGTGCAGGCCAGCCGCTGGATCTACCAGAACATCCCCGGCGCGCTCACCCTCCAAGTGCAGACTGAGGACGGCGCTGCCCTCCAGCCGCTGCCTTACCGGGCGGGCGATACGCTCGCGCCGGATGCGCCGCTGGCGCTGCCTTTCTATGCGGAGGCGAGCGGCCTTGTGACCTCGGTCACCCTGCCGCATATCCTGGATACCGGCGGGCTGGCGACGGTCAAGCAGGTGGGCCTGGCGATCACGCCGGCGGATGACCGTGAGACGGCCCTGGCGGCCACATCCGTCACCGATGAGTTTATCGCTGCGGAGAATGACTGGCGCGGCGCGGCGTACACCTTCTTCTTCGACCAGGCTGTGCGCCTGGAGCAAGACCAGCTCTACTACCTGGAGCTTGAACTGGAGATGGGCGACACCAGCCTGTTGTTGAACGGGTCGCCTGCGCTCAGCTTTCTCACTGATGAGGGCCTGAGCTTCACCCAGCCGCTGCGCCAGATCCTGCAGAGCGTGCGCACCGGTGCGCCGTATGCGATGCAAGTCCGGATACTCTGGACGGGTGAGATCACTGAAGTGCAGGTACCTTATCTGGTGGACCTGATGGGCATGCCCGGCCCGAAAGAGCTGAACCTGACTCTGTCCGTTGTGGGGGATGGGGAAGGCCTGAGCAGGTCCGCTGCTCTGCAAGGGGCGTTCGCCCCGGATGGCGACGCCCGCGGCCGGGCTTATACCTTCGTTCTAGATGAGCCAATGCCGGTCCGGTCCGGCCAGGAATTGTACGTGGTGCTCTCAACGGAAACAGACTCAGTTCGGTTCGTCCCGCACGCTCCCGCGCCGGTCCATGAGAGCAGCTGGGATGACGCGGTGCCCTACCCGGTGGACGGGTTCAGCCCCTACAGCGAGTCGGGTGGTGGGATCTACCGCGGCGATCTGAACTTCGAGATGTATTGGGCCGACAACGATGTCAAGCTGGAGCAGTTCGAGACCAACCTGGACCTGGCGGATTATATCTTCATCACCTCCAGCCGCCAGTGGGGCACGACTACGCGCGTGCCGGAGCGTTACCCGCTGACCACGTTCTACTATCGCAACCTCCTGGGCTGCCCCGAGGGCGAGGATATCGAATGGTGTTACAGTGTGGCCGAGCCGGGCACCTTTGAGGGGAACCTGGGCTTTGAGCTGGTGGCGACCTTCCAATCGGACCCCAACCTCGGGCCGTTTAAGATCAATGACCAGGCTTCCGAGGAGGCCTTCACGGTCTATGACCACCCCAAGGTGCTGATCTTTAAGAAAACCGAGGCTTATGACCCCATCGCAGTCCGGACGTTATTGCGCTCCGTGGACCTGAGCAAGGTGGTGTACTTCACCCCCGGTGACGCCGCCGGTTATAAGGGGCCCAGCGCGGACGCATTGGACGACCCGCAAACCAACCTGATGCTGCCGGAGGACCGGCTGGCGGAGCAGCGCGAGAACGGCACCTGGTCGGAGCTTTTCGACCGCGAGAGCCCCCTCAACACCTCGCAGCCACTGGCCGTGATCGCCTTCTATTTACTGGTCACCGTCCTGGGCTGGCTGGCCTACCCGCTGATCCGCCTGGCGCTGCCCGGGCTGGCAGACCGCGGCTATCCGCTTTCCAAGCTGGCCGGGCTGTTGCTGCTGGCGTTCGTCGTCTGGACCCTGGGGTCGCTGGGCGTCTCGTTCACCCGCCCGACGATCCTGTGGGTGCTGTTGGGGATCTTCATCCTCGCCGTCGTCTTCATCATCCTGCAGCGGAAAGACCTGCGGGAAGAATTGAGGACGAACTGGCGCTATTTCCTCACGGTCGAGGCTTTAGCGCTGGCCGCTTTTCTGGTCTTCCTGTTCATCCGCCTGGGTAACCCGGACCTTTGGCACCCCTATAAGGGCGGCGAGAAACCGATGGACTTCTCCTACCTGAACGCCGTGTTGAAGAGCACCACCTTCCCGCCCTATGATCCCTGGTTTGCCGGCGGCTACATCAATTATTATTATTACGGCTTTGTGATTGTCGGCGTCCCGATCAAGCTGCTGGGCATCATCCCTTCCGTCGCCTACAACATCGTGCTGCCGCTCTGGTACAGCCTGCTGGTGCTGGGCGCGTTCTCCATCGGCTGGAACCTCTATTCCGGCATCCCGCGCTCGCGGGCGCTGCGCGCGGGCGAACCGCGTAGGAAGCGCGTGCTCGGCTGGCCGTTCGCGGTGGGGCTGATGACGGTGCTGGGGGTGGCCGTGCTGGGCAACCTGGGCACGGTGCGGATGATCCTGACCGGCTTCCAGCGGATCGCTTCCGGCGGTGCGGCCCTTGAAGGGGCCGGCCTGGCCCAGAAGATCGGCTGGACCTTTCAGGGGCTGGTGCAGCGGCTGAAGGGCACCCCCATGCCGTTCTACCCCGGCGACTGGTATTGGAACCCCAGCCGGGTGATCCCCGGGGACGTGATCACCGAATTCCCCTTCTTCACCTTCATTTACGCTGATCTGCATGCCCACCTGCTGGCCTTTCCGATCACGGTCTTTGCCCTAAGCTGGAGCCTCTCGGTGGTGCTGAACAAGGCCCGCTGGGGTGAGGCGGACGGCCGCTTCAAGCGGCTGGGCACCGTGCTGGGCTTCCTGTTGGGCGGGCTGGTGATCGGCGCGCTGCGGCCGACCAACACCTGGGATTTCTATACCTATACCGTGTTTGCGGCGATTGCGCTGTTCTACAGCCTGATCCGGCATCACCGGCCGCGGCTGAGGCTTGATTTCAAAAACAGCGAACTCGTGGAGCGCTTGGTCGTGGCGGTGCTTGGCGTTCTGCTGCTGGTGGGGCTGGCCATCCTGCTCTACCAGCCTTTTGCGCATTGGTATGGCCAGGGCTATAACACCGTCCGGATTTGGGAAGGGGACCGCACCCCGCTGGGGTCTTACCTCACGCATTGGGGCTTATTCCTTTTCATAATTGTGAGCTGGATGGCGTGGGAGACCTATCACTGGATGAAGACCACGCCGCAGACCGCGCTCACCAGGCTGGCACCTTACCGGACCTGGCTCATCACCGCGGCGATCCTGGTGGGGATCATGCTGGTGGCCTGCCTGGCCGCCGGGATCACGGTGGCCCTGGTGGCGCTGCCGATTGCGGTCTGGTCGGTCGTCTTGATGTTCCGGCCGGGGCGTTCCGATGGCCTGCAGTTCGTCCTCTTCCTGATCGGCACCGCGACGTTCCTCACCCTCGTCGTTGAGATCATCTATCTGCCGGGTGATATCGGCCGGATGAACACGGTCTTCAAGTTCTATCTGCAGGCCTGGATCATGTTCGCCGTGACCGCCGGAGTTTGCCTGAGCTGGGTGATCCAGTCCCTGCGCTATTGGCGGTGGGGCCTGAACCTGGCCTGGCAGGTGGTCTGTTTCATCCTCGTGCTTTCTGCGGCGCTGTTCCCCATATTGGGCACCACGGATAAGATCAACGACCGCATGGCGGTGGATGCGCCGCACACGCTGGACGGCATGGCCTATATGCCTTACGCTTCCTATTACGACATGGGCGCGGAGATGCTGCTGGATGAGGATTACCATGCCATCCAGTGGCTGCAGGATAATGTGGTAGGGTCGCCCGTGATCCTGGAGGGGCAGGCTTATGAATACCGCTGGGGCAGCCGCTATACGGTCTACACCGGCCTGCCGGGCGTGGTGGGCTGGAACTGGCACCAGCGCCAGCAGCGCGCCATCCTGCAGAGCAGCATCGTGCAGGAGCGGGTGGACGCGGTTGGGACGTTCTACCTCACGGAAGACCGCGCCTTTGTGCAGGATTTCCTGGAGGAATATGATGTACAGTACATCATTTACGGGCAGCTGGAGCGGATCTTCTTCCCGGGTGCGGGTTTGAATAAATTTGAATTATATGACGGTGAGCTGTGGCAGGAAGTCTATCGCTACGGCAGTACGGTCATTTATGAGGTCCTGGACTGAGCGCACCAGCCTGCCCGGTCTTTCAATGTGGATTGGCAAGTATAATAAAAAAGTAAATTAAGATAGCCCATTGCCTCCATCCGATCCGCGCGTCCAGGTCGTTCACTTGAAGTTTGTATCCACCCACTCGCTGCAGCGAATTGCAACCAGCAAACCGGGTTCGTTATGGAAAAAGAGCAGAAACAAAATCTTTCTATTGTCCTCCTGTTGGGGTCCTTCATACTTGCCCTGGCGTTCCGCCTGGTCCGTCTGGGGCATCTGCCCCTGGGAGATAGCGAAGCGGCCTATGCCCTGCAGGCTCTGGCTGTGGCACGCGGGGATGCGGCTGTTTTCGGATCGTTCAGCGCGTATGTCGGGTTGACGGGGCTTAATTTCTTCATTTTCTCCGCCAGCGACTTCCTGGCCCGGTTCTGGCCGGCATTGATCGGTGGGCTGGTCGTCTTTGTGCCCTTCCTCTTCCGTGACCAGATCGGCCGCTGGCCGGCGCTGGCTTTGTCTTTCGTACTGGCATTGTCGCCGGAGATGGTTGGGCTTTCCCGCATCGTTGGCTCGCCGATGATGGCTTTCGTATTGCTGCTTTTGTCCGTTGGCTTTTTCTTCCGGCGCAAAGCGGCCCTCTCCGGTGCAGCGTTCGCACTGGCCTTGATGAGCGGGCCGGGGTTTTGGATGGGCGTGATCATCCTGGGCTTCGCCCTGCTGATCTCCGAATGGCTTTTCAACTTTTCACAGAGCCGGGATCTGACGCCGGTTGAATCGAAGCCGGCCTTTCATCGAAGATGGGGGATCGCCTTTGGCCTCACGCTGGTCGTGGTTGGGACGGGCTTCTTCCTGCAGCCCGCCAACCTGAGCGGTGTGCTCTCCGGTTTGGTTGAGTTTTCCAAAGGCTTCCGCGGGCCGAGCCAGGCCCCGCTCTTCCATATCCCGCTGGCGCTGGTGGCCTATGCCGCCGGCGCGCTGGGCTTTGGGCTTTGGGGCGGGATTCGCGCGCTGCGGGTCCGCAGCCGGATCGATATGTTCCTGCTGATCTGGGCCGTATTCGCTTTCGGGTTCATTTTGCTCTACCCCGGCGGTACCGCCGCCGATGTGATCTGGGTCACGCTGCCGCTTTGGCTGCTGGGCATGCGGGTGCTGGTGGCCGGCTGGCGATTGCCCGAATCCTTCCGCGGGGTCACCGCGGCCACAGCGATTTTCATCGTCGTGGTGTTTGCCTTCCTGCTGCTGGCGCTGCGCGGGCTGCTCAACCCGGCTCTGGTGGGGCAGGGAGGACAGTTGAACTTCCTGATCGCGATCATCGGCGGTGTGGTGCTGCTGGTGGCCGTGGTCCTGCTGGTCAGCTTCGGCTGGTCACAGGAGGTGGCGCTGCCGGGGCTGATCCTCGGCCTGGCGATCGTGGTGGCGACCAGCATGCTGGCCCTCAGCGTGCGGACCACCGGGCTGGCACCGGAGCGTTCGGATGAACTCTGGCAGCCCAATGAGGCGCAGGTGACCGACCTCTGGCTGCGGGAGAGCGTGGACCGCGTCCTGATGTGGCACGCCCTGCGCACGGAACCGCTTGAGATAGTGGTGTCCGATTGGGATACCCCCAGCATGCGCTGGTTCCTTCGCGATGGGGAAGCGGTCTCTTTTGCGCCGTACGTGCCGCCTCAAACGCAGCCGGGGATGCTGATCACATCCGATCAGGAAGTCCTCGAGATCGCCAACAGCTATCGCGGGCAGGACCTGGTCTGGTACCGGCAGGCCCTCTGGACGCAGATGAGGCCTTACCAATATCTGCAATGGCTGATCACCCGCGATGCACCCGAGTTAACGGATCAGGTCATCTTTTGGGTCCGCACGGACCTGATGCCCGATTCGCAATTTTCTCAATGAAGGATCCGACATTACTGATGGCAAGACCGACCACAATCGCAATCGACGGACCGGCCGGGTCTGGGAAATCCACCCTCGGGGCGCTGCTCGCTCGGGAACTCGGCTATCTCTATTTTGATACCGGGGTGATGTACCGGGCTGTGACCCTGGCGGCGATCCGGGCCGGCCTGGCGGTGGACGATGAGGAGGCGATTGGGAAGCTGGCCGCTCAAGTGCGGATTGACGTCCGGCCGCCATCGGTCGAGGATGGCCGGGTGGTGGATGTGCTGCTGGACGGCCAGGACGTCACCTGGGCGATCCGCAAGGACGACGTGAACGCCAATGTCTCGCCTGTTTCCACTTATGCGGCTGTGCGCGAGGCAATGACGGAGCAGCAACGCCGGATTGCACGGGAGAACCAGGTCGTGATGGTCGGCCGCGATATCGGGACGGTGGTGATGCCCGATGCGGACGTGAAGATCTATCTGGACGCCTCCGTTGAAGTGCGCGCCTGCCGGCGTTTGCAGGAGCTCTTGGACCGAGGAGAGGACGCCACATATGAAGCAGTGTTGGATTCGCTTAAAAACCGGGACCGGATTGATTCAAGTCGGGCCATCGCCCCCCTGCGACCTGCCGAGGATGCCGTGGTGATCCTGGCCGATGACTTGACCATTGAGCAAGTCCTGGAAAAAGCAAAGGAGCTTATCGATCATGTGTGATACCTTTGTTGCGCTGCCCAACGCAACCCGTGATGGTTCGCTGATCTTTGCCAAGAACAGCGACCGGGAACCGAACGAAGCGCACGAACTGTGCCTGATTCCGCATGCCGTGCACCCCGCCGGTTCGACGGTGGAATGTACCTATATCAGCGTGTCGCAGGCGCCGGAGACCAACGCAGTCCTGCTGTCCAAGCCGTTTTGGATCTGGGGTGCGGAGATGGGCGCCAATGAGCATGGGGTTGTGATCGGCAACGAGGCGGTATTCACCAAAGTGCCTTATGACAAAGAGCCGGGCTTGATCGGGATGGACTTCCTCAGACTGGCGCTGGAACGAGCGGCGACCGCGGATGAAGCTTTAGAAGTGATGATCAACCTGTTGGCGAAATATGGACAGGGCGGTAACTGCGGCTTCAGCCACCCGATGTATTACCATAACAGCTTCCTGATCGCGGACCGCGAGATGGCCTGGGTCTTTGAGACCGCCGGCCAGCATTGGGCCGCGGAACGTGTCCATGACGTCCGCTCGATTTCCAACGTGATCACCATTGGCAAGACCTGGGACCGCGCCTCGGATGACCTGGTGGAATTCGCACTGGAAAAAGGCTGGTGTAAGCGACGGGAGGACTTTGACTTCAGCGCCTGCTACAGTGACCTGATCTACACGACCTTCGGCGCCGGGCGGCATCGTTTCTGCCGGACACGCGACACACTGCAGGCGCATATCGGTGAGATTGATCTGCCCTTTGCGATGGCGTTGCTGCGGGACCACGGCCCGGATGCGGGGCCTGATTGGCAGCCTGGGCAGGGGTTGCTGGGCGCGGAAGTCTGCATGCACGCCAGCTTTGGCCCGGTCCGCGGCAGCCAGACCACCGGTTCGATGGTTTCCCATCTGACAGCCGAAGGCGATACGCACTGGCTGACGGGCACCGCCGCACCATGCACGTCCGTTTTCAAACCCGTCTGGATGGATGCCGGCTTGCCGGACCTCGGCCCGCGGCCCACCGGCAGTTATGACGCGGAGACCCGCTGGTGGCGGCATGAGAACCTGCACCGCGAGGTCCTGCGGGATTATGCAACCCGCATCCCGGTGCTCCGGGCGGGGCAAAGTGCATTGGAGGGCCGCTTCCTGGCCGATTGCCCATCTGCCGCTGGTGATGTCGCAGCGCGTTCAGCCTTTACCGCGGATTGCTTCGCTGAAACCGATGAAATGGAGGCGGCGATTCTGGAGGAAATCTCAAAGATGCCTCTGGAAGGACGCCGCCCCCCGTTGGATAGGCAGGCCTGGCATGGGTTTGACCGCCAGGCTGGACGGAAATAGCCTAAAAAAGGGTGGATTAAGGTTAAAATTCGACGAAATCCCACCCGCAGCTGAAAAGATGCTGATTTTGAGTCGCTGTAATGCTATAATGAACTATCCGTCACCATCAGACTGAAAAAATGCCGCATATCTTCACACCGCTATTACCAGAATATACGCTCCAGTTCCCCCAGACGGCGGGGGCAGTGGCGGCGTGGTTCGTTTGGCTGGCACTGCTGGTCGCCCTGTCCGTGTGGAAACGAGACCGCGCCTTCAAGCTGGACCGCCGATCGCTGGCCTGGCTGGCGTTGTTGAGCATCCTGGTCCTGGTGCTGACGCCCTTCTTTGGCGTCCCGGTGGGGGAGGAAGCAGCCGGAGGCGACCGGCCGCATTTGATGTTCTTTGCGGCGGTGCCCTGGCTGGTCGCCGGGGGCGTGCTCGGGTTGGTGCCGTCGGTGTTATTGGCGGGCGGCTCGGGCTTGCTGCTGGCCTACCTGGATACCCATCACTTCTTCACGCCGTTGCTCTTCATGACGGCAGCGGTGGTCTTTCGTCTTTTAGTGCGCCAACGCCATAACGCGCCCGGCTACCGGCTGCTGCGGTTCCCATTGGCGGCCGCAGCGGTGAGCGCCCTCGTGCTGCTGCCCCTGACCTTTTGCGCGGACCTGTTGAATGCCAGCGGGGATCTGGCCGCGCGGACCCTTGAAGCCATCGGCCGGTTCCCGGCGGATGCCCTGTCCCTGGCCGGGATGGTGCTGATCGGCGGGGTGGTGTGTGTGCTGGTCAGGGCTCTGGCCGGCGAGGCCTGGGCGAGCGGCCCCGTGGACCGCCCGGAATCCGCGCCGCAGGGCATGACCTTGCGCTACACCGTGATCGTAATCCCGCTGGCGCTGGTGCTGGTTTTTGTGCTGGCCAGCGGCCAGTGGTCCCGGGTCCGGACGGCGACCCGGCGATCGCTTGTGGGGGAAATGACCGGTGCAGCCGATGCTTCAGCAGAAGGTCTGGCCGTTTTCGTCCGGTCCGGCGATCAAACCATCCGGCAGCTGGCGTCCGACCCGCGCCTCACCGGCGCTGCGCCGGAAGGTCTCCCGGCGGTTTTGGAGGCGATGCTTTCCGGCACTCCGGCTTTTGACCGGCTGGCATGGCTGGATGTGAACGGCGTCGTGCAGGCGGCCTACCCGCCGCTGGCTGGAGGCGATGATATTACGCCTCCCGGTAATTATCAGGCCCTGCTGGCGGCCAATGGCAGTTCACCGGTCTGGCACGTGGCCCGGCCGTCAATATCGGGGAGCGCAAGCGCGTGGATCGGCTTTGTTACCCCGGTCAACAATCCGGACGGCGCGGTGGTGGGCGCGCTTTGGGGCGGCGCGGATTTAGCGGATTCCCCGAGCGTCCAGCCTTACCTCTACAGTTTGCAGGAGGTTCAGTCCGCGGGCGGACGGGTCCGCTGGATGGATGAATCGGGTCTGGTGGTCTATGATTCATCGTCTGCCGGCACCCTCTCCCCTTATGAGGGATCGCTGTTCACAACGGCGACGTATTTCGAGACAGATGATGCGGGCGGAGGCCGGCAGATGGCCTATTACCGGCCGGTGCCCGAGACCGGTTGGGCCGTAGTGGTTTCGGTCCCGGTCTATGCGGTTCAGCTGGCGGCGCTGGAGAGCGTGGCGCCTTTGCTGCTCACCGGCGCGGCTGCGATCGTTTTGGTCGCCGGGTCAGCGATCCTGACCCTGAGCCGGGTGGACCGTGACGTGAACAGCCTGGCCGAAGAGACCTGGAAGATCACGGCCGGTGAATTCCAGAAACTGGACCGGACGCATCACTACGCGCCGGGTATGAAGAACCTCGCAGCCGGTTTCCGTCAGATGGCGGGCAGCATGAAGACTCGGCTGCAGGCGCAGTCCGAGTTGCTGTCGGTCAGCGAGCAGATCACCGGGCAGCTCAAGCTGAAGGATTCGCTGCAGGTGGTGCTGATGGCGGCGCTGGAGCACGGCATTTCCTCCGCCCGGATCGTGCTGCTCAACGAATCACAGCCGTCCAGCGCGATCTCACCCGAGCAGAAATTTGGGGTGGGGCAGCACTCAACCGCGTTGGCGCCGCTGGATGAGGACGTGCTCACCGTGACAAGGGTGCGCGGTCAATGGCTCATGCGGGAGTCTCAAATCCCGCGCAATTTCCACTTTGCCAGGGGGATGCCCTCGCCGTCGCTGATGGTCTCCATCCCGCTGCGCTGGAAGAATAACCTGCTGGGGACGTTCTGGGTGGCCTCGGACCGCCGTGCTTCCCTCACGCCCGAGGAACTGGCCTATCTGACCGACCTGGCTCAAAAAGCCGCCACGGCGGTGATTAACAGCAAGGCCTTTGACGAGACCCTCACCACCCGCAAGCGCCTGGAAGCCGTTTTGGCGAAGCTGGCGGACCCGGTGGTGCTGCTGGATGAACGCAGGACGGTGGTTTATGTCAATGACGCCGCCAGGACGCTGCCGGACTTAACCGGGCGGAATTTGGTTGGGATGCCGGTGAGCGACCTCCCGCCGGACTCTGAACTGAAGACGCTGCTGCTGGACCCCAATTCCTTGCCCGCATCGAAGGAGATCAACACGGACGACGGCCGGAGCTTCCTGCTTTCGATCGAACCGGTCCTGGTGGATGGCCGCCAGATCGGGACGGCCTGTATCTTCCGGGATGTGACCCAGTTCCGCCAGCAGGACGCGCTCAAGACGGAATTTGTCACCACCGTCAGCCACGAGCTGCGCTCGCCGCTGACGCTGATCCACGGTTACGCCAAGATCCTGCGCCTGACGGGCAATCTCAACGAGCAGCAGGATACCTACATCAACAATATCATCGCCGGTGTGGACGAGATGAAGTCGCTGGTGCAAAACCTGCTCGATCTGGGGCGCCTGGACTCAGGGGATGCCCTGGACGTGGAGGCTGTGACGGTCAGCGAGATCGCCGGGCGCGTGGTCGACTCGATGGCTGCGCATGCCCGCCAGAAGAACATTGATGTCGAGGTCTCTCTGCCGGAGACGCCCATCACCCTGCAAGCGGACCCCACGTTCCTGGTCCAGGCGCTTAAGAACCTGATGGATAATGCGATCAGGTTCTCTAAGTCGGGCGGCGTGGTCCACCTGCGCGCCCGCAGGCAGGGCGAGTCCGTGCTCTTCACGGTGGAAGACCACGGCCCCGGGATCGCGCCGCTGGACCAGCGCAAGATCTTCAAACCCTTCTTCCGGTCTGAGAGCCAGGTGGGGGCGGAGGAACGCTCGGGCAGGGGCTTGGGACTGGCAATCGTCAAATCCATTGCAGAGCGGCATGGGGGCAAGGTCTGGTTTGAGAGCAAACTGGGGCAGGGGAGCACGTTTACCTTGCAAATCCCAATCCATCAGGTAAAATAATAACTGATTATTGATTGGACACCCCTTAATGACTATTGTAAAGCTTAAAATTTGAAAAAACTTGACAAATAGCATCTTTATTTGTTATAATTATAGATTGCATGTATTGGAAAGAAATATCTTCCCGAAATTGAAAAACACCTGAGAAGCCCGGCATTTCTCTAGGTTTTTCTCGCGTTAACGCATTCATGTACAACTCCATTTCCATTTCTTTATAGGAGGCTCCTAGTGGAAACAAAGGGATTAAAAGC
>WOYI010442504.1_pt1 | contig 21928 bp, 17 predicted proteins | sample 6423411 | NCBI WGS metagenome assembly WOYI01 (sample SAMN13441803, study PRJNA592873) | oil field metagenome | biome: oil field; feature: oil-well bore; material: oil-contaminated soil; isolation source: oil-contaminated soil from oil-well borehole | place: Germany: Wietze | collected 2016-10-18 ... | reverse complement strand
CTCTTCCCTCTGTTCTTTCTTATGCCTTAGTGCAGGAATAGGGTAGCTCCTTGTCTCAAGGGGTCCCACTCCGACATCCAGCATGCCTGTCTCGATCACAGTGCCATCAAGGGTGTAGGAGTAGGGGAAATCATACTGCTCAGTAGATACGAACAGATTCTTGTTGCGGATGACAATCGAGCCTCCTTGTGTATCTCTTCTGATTACAATTGTGATGGGACTGTAGGAGTAGGCCACCTGCTCCAGCTTTGCCGAAGGGTTTCGCAGACCATCGACCAGACCATTGATGCAGAAATAGCCGTCAGTGGGTCCGCTAAAGCCAAAGCCAGCTTTCTCCTTGCCCCCGATAATCAGGCTCTGGTCAACAAAGTCCCAGATAAAGCCACCACAGTAGGCCTCACCCTCATCTTCGAGGGCAACATACTCATCAAGGTTCCCTACGCTGTTTCCCATGGCATGGGCATACTCACAGAGCAGGAAAGGCTTGTCCCCTGTCCTCAGATACTTCCGTATATCCTCTATCCTGGCATACATCTGGCTCTCCACATCACTGGTGTGGTTATAGCGCCTGTCATGGAAGACTCCCTCGTAATGCACTAACGTATTGTTGGCAAGAGACCTGAAATAGGAAGCCACTTCACTGATGATGGCCCCTCCATAGCTCTCGTTCCCACAGGAGTAGAAAAGGATTGCAGGGTGGTTCTTATCACGCCCTGTCATGGAGATCGCCCTGTCCAGGACGGCATCCCTCCACTGGAGATTGTCATCGGGGATGGTGTAGCTCTTCTTCTCCACCCGCCCTGCAACCATCCACGTCCCATGCGTCTCCAAATTGATCTCATCCATCATATAGATGCCCAACTTGTCACACAACTCATAGACATAGGGATGGTTGGGGTAGTGGCTGGTCCTCAAAGCATTGATGTTGTTCTGTTTCATCAGATGCAAGTCTTTGGTGATGAGCTCTTCTGTAATGAAACGTCCCTTGTAGGGATCGAACTCATGACGGTTGACCCCGCGCAGGATGAGCCTCTTTCCATTCAGGTAGAGGGTACGGCCCCTGATCTCAATCTTCCTGAAGCCGAAGTGCCCGGTTACCGTATCGAGGACAGTGCCATGTTCTGAGAGTTCAAGGGTGTAATGGTAGAGGTTAGGTTCCTCAGCGCTCCACAGCATGGGATTCTCGATGGTGATAGATTTACTTTTATAGGTATTCTCCTGCTTGTCCAGTGTGATGTGGCACTCGTAGTCCCCAACCTGTGAGGTGCTTACCTCAAAGGAGACCTTTCCCGTCTTGTACTCATTTTCCAGTGTCGGTCTGACAAACAGGTCTGTTATCCTGGCCTTTTCACAGACGAGCAGGTTCACCGAACGGAAGATGCCCGGCATCCTCCAAAAATCCTGGTCTTCCAACCAGCTTCCTGTAGAATAGCGAAGGACCATCGCAGAGATGAGGTTGTCACCTTCATGCACATACGGTGAGATGAGAAATTCCCCGGGAGAGAAGCTGTCTTCCTTATAGCCCACATACTCCCCATTCACATACAGGTACAGAGCCGAGTCAACCCCATCGAAGCGTAAAATAAGGTCCTTATCCATCTCTTCTCTGCTGACCGCATATACCTTAGCATAACAGCCTGTCGGGTTCTGTCCTGGTATCTCGGGAGGGTGTATCGCATCAAGCCCATCCCACGGATACACCGTATTCGTGTACTGGGCGACGCCATACCCCTGCAGGGGGAAGTGTGCGGGAACCTTGATGCTCTGCATCTGTGCAATATGCTTCTGCTTCAGGAACAGGGAGGTAGCCTCTTGGGGGCTGTCGTAGTAGCAGAAGTGCCATGTCCCGTTAAGGGAGACTTCCCGTACCGCGCTATGGGAGGAAAACAGGGTATGCACAGGAAGTCGGTTCTCCTGGAAGACTGTAGGGTCAAGTGATTGTTCTGCCTGCATGCTTTCTCCTTCTTACTGTTTGACAGAGCCCACCATGCCCTGTACAAACTGCTTCTGGAAGGCAAAGAATACCACAATGACAGGAAACGTCGCCAAGGCGATGCCTGTCATGATGACACCAAAGTCAGGGGTGTAGGAGGAGGACAGCGACGATATCAGCAAGGTCGATGTCCTCTTGTCATTCGACTGCAACACAATAAGGGGCCAGATATACGCATTCCAGCTGGTCATGAAGGAGTAGATGGCTCCAGCTGCATAGGTGCTCTTCATGCTTGGGAAGAATATTGTGAAGAAGATCCGAAACTCACCGGCGCCGTCCACACGAGCGGCCTGTAGGATTTCCGTCTGGTAGTTCACAAAACTCTGGCGGAAGAAGAAGATCATGAAGACGCTGATGCTTCCTACCAGGATAATGGCCATATGGGAGTTCAACAGGCGGAAGACTACGATGATCTGAAAGAGCGGGATCATCAGGGATGCGAAGGGGATCATCATCGTCAGCAGGAACAGCGAGTAGGTCTTCTCCCTTGCCTTTGACTTGTACATCTGAAAGCCGTAGGCCGCCATACTGGTTATCAGCAAGGAGAGAAATACTGTCAGCACTGCTATCTTTGCAGAGTTGAAGAGGGCCCCTCCCATATTCGATTCTCCAAAGAGCTTCTGCAGGTTGATCTTCAGCTGATCGCCAAGGGTGAGCTTTCCCATCTGTATGTCCACAGCACTGTTTGTCGACCCAATCATAATCCAGAAGAAGGGAAATATCGAGAAGAATGCAGAAATGGACAAGAATAGGTATAAGAAGAATGAACCCAAACTTTTTTTCATATTCATCGTACTCCTCCCTTGCGTAATTTCCTTTCTGTCCGTTCCAGTTTTTTTCTCATATTCTCATCCTTGTCACTGCTTACCCTGAATTGGATTACGGTAAGCAAGGCGATGATGATGAGAATAGCATAGCTGACTGTTGCAGCATAGCCAAAGTTCGGGGTGTATTTGAAGCAGATATTGTAGATGTAGACACTGAGGGTAAGAAAGACATTGTCCGGTCCTACCATGCTAGCTGTCGTCCCTCCCTGTGAGAGGTTCATCGGCTCATCGAAGAGTTGCAAGGTCCCTATGGTGGACATCACCGTCGTAAAGAGGATGATGGGCTTCAGCAGTGGAATGGTAATGTAGAAGAAGCTGTGCACTTTGGAAGAGCCGTCGATGGAGGCAGCCTCATAGAGATCCTCTGAGATGTTCTGCATGGCAGAGAGATAGAAGATCATATTGTACCCGGTCCATCGCCAGATCATGGCGAGGATCAGGACGAAGGTCGCCAGCTTTGGGTCACTCATCCACTGTAGAGGCTTATCAATGAATGCAAACCTAAGCAACATGTTGTTGACCAGTCCGTCATAGCTGAAGAGCATCTTGAACAGGATGGAGTAGGCGATAAGGGAGGTGACTGAAGGCAAGAAGAGGGCAGTTCTGAAGAAGCCTCTGAAGCGTACATTCTTATTGTTCAGGATTGCCGCAAAGGAGATGGCAAGCACCAGCATGATGGGCACCTGCAGCAGCAGCAGCCTGAAAGTATTCTTCAGGGCAAGGAAAAACATAGGGTCGTTGAACATCCTGATGTAGTTCTTGATCCCGACAAATTGACTCACGATACCCTTGGTTGAGGTAAACGAGAGGTATAATGAGTAGAAAATAGGATAGACGATAAAGAATATGAGCAGAACCCCAGCAGGAATGATAAATAACCATCCAACCCTATCCAGTCGTTTTTCAGTAGCCATACAGCGTATCTCCCCTTAAAAAAAAGCAGGAGGGGATTCCTCCTGCTTTTCAGGATCAGTGAAACTTATTGGATTGCGTTCTTCAGCTGATCCTCAGCTGCCTTGATAGCCTGTTCGACGGTTGTCTTTCCATTGTAGTAATCTTCCATCACAGCCATGACAGCTGCATCAGCTTCGTAGGTGTACTGGCCGACATTTACCCTGGGGACCTTTGCAGCCCACTTGCTCAGGTCACTGAAGATGGCCCTGTTACCAAAGAAAGCGTCCTTGGTTGCAAAAGCATCACCGGTGAAGGCGGGGGTGTACGAGCCGATAGCCCCGTTGTTTATCAGGATGGTCTGGTAGAAAGCCTTGTCGCTACCATAGATTTCCTGCATGAAGGCAATGGCCTTGTCACGGTTTGCACCGTTCTGCAGGACGAACCAGGAGGAACCGCCCAGGTTGGAGGCGTTGACAGAGTTGGCGAGGTCCAAACGAGGAGTGGGGGCCACTGCCCAGAGGCCACTCTGGTCTGAACCGGCCTTGATGGACCCGATGATCCATACACCAGTAGTGATCGAGGCAACCTTACCTGAGTTCATAGCACCGACCCATTCGGTCCATCCGGAGGTGGGGAGCATGAGGTCTTCAGTTACAAAGCGCTTGTACACCATCATCGCTTCCTTGAGGGCTGCGTTATTGACTAGTGCAGGCTTTCCGTCCTTGTCAAAATACCAGCTTCCAGCACTCTGCAACATGATTCTGAACAACCCGCCATCACTCTTGTCGCCGGCGAGCATATACTGGCCGGTCTTGGCCTTGTATTCTTTTGCGATATCGGCAAAACGATTCCAAGTGATGTTCTCAAGATCCTTTGGCTCAAAACCAGCCTTCTTCATCAGGTCTGTGCGATAGAAGAAGCCAGATACGCCAGAGTCAAAAGGAACACCATAATACTTGCCGTCCAGCTTCATGACGTCGGCCTTGTAGCCGACAAAGTCATTGTAGTTGAATGCGCTGGTGAGGTCTGCAAACTGACCGGGATAGCTTGTCAGGTATTTCTGCACGTTGTAGTCTTCGATAAGCACGATGTCAGGAAGACCCTGTGTGGTCCTGGAAGCCAGGTTGGTGTGCAGCTTCTGCTCCACATCAGCCTTTGCAAGCTCAACCACTTCGAAGGTAGCCTCAGGATGCTTAGCCTGGTAGCGGCTGATAGCCTCATTCATGATGGAAATGTTGAAGTTGGGATCCCATGCCCAAATCCTGATGGGACCAGCTTCCTTTGCCTCGGTGGCACCTGCTGCAAACAGCGGAGTCATCAAGGCCAAGAGCACCAAGAGAACAATTACACTTTTTTTCATACTCATAATCTCCTTTTCGTATGACAGTCTCCTGCCTTATACGCTAAGCATAGGATGGGGAATCCTCTATGTCAAGAAAACTTTACTAAATTTTACTATTATTTTACTTCCGTTTACACCACAAAAAACCATGTATTTACTAGGGAATATAGGTAATACTGAGATTCCTACAGTTTTTTATGTATAAAACTTAGAAAGGATGATAGGATAGTAGTAAAGTTTTACTGTTTGCAAAGGAAAGGCCGTGGCTACTATTAAGGATATTGCACAAAAGGCTGATGTCTCTATAACTACAGTTTCTAGGATTCTCAACCATGACGACAGCCTGAGTGTCTCTGATGATACCAAGCTCAGGGTGCTTGTTGCAGCCAAGGAGTTGGAGTACGTGACACTGCAGCAGAGGAAACAGAGACGGAAGCCTGGTAAGAGGCTAACCTTTGCCATAGTCGAGTGGTATGACTATCCCGCCCTGATAGAGGATCCCTACTACCTGTACCTGATGACGACTGTGGAAAAACAGCTGGCAAGGGAGAATATCAACACCGTAAAGTTCATCAGCATGGATGGGAACTTTGTCCCTTCAGTCGATACACCCATCGATGCCATCATCGCAATAGGAAGGTTCAACCTCGCCCAGATCGAAAAGATCGCCGAGTTTTCGCCCTATATCGTGTTTCTGGACTCGTGTCCCGATGCCACTCGGTTTGACTCGCTGCTCATCAACACGGAGCTCGGCACCAAGTTGGCCCTCCAGCATCTCTATGACCTGAATCACCGCCTCATTGCCTATATCGGTGGGAAGGTCATCGGGGATACCGGTGGGCAGGGTCGGGATATGAGAAAGACAGCCTATATTGAGTTCATGGAGGATAAGGGCATCTTTGATGAGGCCCTCATCTACGAAGGCGAGCGCCTTTCCTATAATGAGGGGTACGCTCTCGCCTCGTCACTGCTCGCCTCTGACCCTCGTCCTACCGCCCTGTTCTGTGCAAATGACACCACAGCGACAGGTGCTCTCACCCGGCTGCACCATAAGAAGATACGCGTGCCCCAGGATATCAGTGTTGTGGGTTTCAATGACCAGAGTTCGGTGCGGTTCCTGGACCCACCTCTGACAACGGTGCATGTTCCCATGCAGTTCATTGCCCAGAATGCTGTGGACATTCTCAAGAACAGGGTAAGCGGCCTGTACAGTCTCCCCAGGAAACTGTACATCCCCACTTCCCTTACCCTAAGAGAGAGTACGAGAGAGCTCTAAATACAATATTTTCCAAAAAATGCATTAATCTTCTCTTTTTTGTCCTAGGTCAAATCTTTTTCCTAGGATAGTGAGTAGTGTACAGGTAGATCAAAAATATTCATGGAGGAACGATATGAAAAACATAGTAATACAACTTGAGACACTGAGTTGCCCAACATGTGCGGCAAAGATTGAAGGTGCTTTGAAAAAGACAGCAGGCGTGAAGAATCCGACAGTATTGTTTAATACCTCGAGAGTTAAACTCTCCTATGATGAGCAGATCGTACAGGAAGAGGAAGTCAAGAAAGTTATTGCTAAACTTGGCTATGGAACCTTATCAGTTAAGGAGACATCATAATGAAGAAATTTAGCAAAAAGGCCGAGGTAATCATCGTGAGTGTTTTGGTTGGCATCTCACTTATTCTCCATAAGGCAATAGCCTATCAACCAATCACGATTGCAATCATGGTAGTTTCGACAGCTATAGCGGGAGGTCCTATCTTGCGTAGGGCTCTCTCGGCCTTGCGCTACCGAATAGTAGGCATTGATGCCTTGGTCTCGATCGCTGTGATTGGAGCCTTGATCATTGGTGAATATTGGGAGGCGGCTGCTGTAACCTTCCTCTTTATGATAGGCGATTATCTTGAGAGCAGGACGCTCGAAAAAACCCGGTCTTCTCTTAAAAGCCTGATGGATCTGGCCCCAGAAACGGCACGGGTTAGGATCGATGGGGTAGAGCAGACCCTTTCTCCGAGTGAACTTAAGAAGGGGATGATTCTGGTCATCAAACCCGGAGAGCGAATTGCCGCCGATGGGGTGGTTTTGGAAGGCTCGGCTTATGTTGACCAATCGAGTATTACCGGTGAGCCCGTACCAGTGTTTAAAGATGCAGATGAACACATCTTCTCAGGTACTATCATCAAATCTGGGTATCTCATTGTGACGGCTACTGAAGTTGGTGAGGCCACAACCTTTGCCAAGATCCTTCACTTGGTCGAAGAGGCCCAGGATGCCAAGGCTCCTACGCAAAAATTCATTGAAAAGTTTTCGCGCTATTATACCCCTGCAATAATCGCCCTTTCTATTATAACGTACCTAATCACCGGTGATGTCCATATTGCCCTCACTCTCTTGGTCATTGCCTGTCCTGGAGCTTTGGTGATTTCAGTTCCAGTCTCGATAGTGGCAGCCATTGGATCGAGTGCAAAGAATGGTATCCTGGTAAAAGGTGGAGAGGTAATGGAGAAGCTAAGTCGCGTCCAAGCTGCTGCCTTTGACAAGACAGGGACACTCACTGAAGGCAAGCCCTCTGTAGTTTCTCTGCATGCATACGGCATGAGCCAGGACGAAGTATTGAAGATTGCCCTAGTTGGTGAAACCTATTCAGAACATCCGTTGGCCACTGCTATTGTAAAGGAGGCCACAAATCGGGGCGTGGTCACCTCTGAAGTTCCTGAAAATCCGGAGTATATTCAGGGTAAGGGTGTCAGCTTCACTTTTGAGGGTGGATCGTATTTTATCGGAAACAGAGCGCTATTTGAAGAAAATGGGATAGACCTGACTATTGCCCTCGATGATATCCAAAATGAGGAGCATGAAAAGCGGACTGCGGTGATCATCGGGACATCCGAAAGGGTTATCGGTCTTATTATACTAGCCGACAAGCTCAGGGAAGAGGCTTCTGATGTTATCAAGAAGCTCAAGAGGTTAGGTATCAAAAAGAGCGTGATGTTCACTGGGGACAGTAAGGGAACAGCCGAAACTGTAGCTCATGCCTTACAACTGGATGAATTCCGTTATGAACTCTTGCCTGAGCATAAGGTGGCGGCTGTGAAAGAACTGCAAAAGAAATATGGCAGTGTCGCCTTCATTGGTGATGGTATCAATGATGCTCCATCCCTCGCTACTGCTGATGTCGGAATTGCAATCGGTGCAGCTGGCAACGACGTTGCGATGGAGACGGCAGATATGGTTCTCCTTGGCCAAAAGCTAGGCGCCCTTGTCGATGCGATTAGCATTAGCCGTATGGCAGTCAGAAACATGAAGCAAAACATCTTTTTTGCAATTGGTGTAGCCGTTACTCTCTTACTAGGCGTCTTGCTAGGTGGAGTCACCCTTTCCATAGGGATGCTTGTGCATGAACTGTCAGTACTGTTGGTAATTATCAATGCTACAAGGATTTTGCGGTTTGCAAAACGGAAAAAGTATACTATCTTGTAACGTATTAGGGAGGTGTCATATGCAATGTAATCACCATAGTTGTCTTCATATAGTCCCCCTGTTTCAAAACCTGGATGACCAGCAGATGCATGCTATTGATGCAATTACCCGTGAACATACGTATACCGATGGGCAGCTTATCTACTATGCCGGGGAGCTCAGCGGCTCGCTGTTTGTGGTCCATACCGGCAAGGTAAAGATTTATCGTCTTGATTCAGAGGGGGAACAACAGGTCATTCGGATACTTTCCCCTGGAGAATTTACCGGCGAATTGGCTCTGTTCAGTAAAGAGCCGGTACAAGATTTTGCACAGGCGATTGGGGACTGCTCGCTGTGCTTGGTCAACGGAGAAGCGATGCGCACTCTTCTGGTTACATACCCTTTGATAGCCTTGAAGATAACTCAAGAGCTTAGCCGGAGGCTCTTGCAAAGTGATGCAACGCTTCACAGTGTCGCCAAAGGAACTGCTGAGCAGCGCTTGGCAGGCTATCTGGTTGGACTATCCCAAAAGGCACATAGCAATACGATTTATCTGCCTGTGGCAAAAGGTACGTTAGCTTCTCTTCTCGCAATGAATCAAGAGACCTTGAGCCGCAGATTAAAGATATTGGAGGAGGAAGAGGTCATAATAGGGGAAAAGGGGCGGAAGATTACCATCTTGGATCGAGAAGCGTTAGAGATGAGAACCCTCCAGTAAACTCCTTTCTTTCTTTTATATCTTAGCGGTGGATATTCTCTGATCAGAGTGTCAGTCTAGACATTCCTGCCATGGCAGTTCTTGTACTTCTTGCCACTACCGCAAGGGCAGGGGTCGTTTCGTCCGACCTTGGGAGCGGCTCTCCTCACAGTCACCGCACTTACGTCCCCACCACCTTGGACCCTGTTTCCCTGACTGGCATTTGCAAAGGCTCCCTGAGCCTTATGGGACTCCACTGTCTTGTGCTCGGAGCTCTTGTGTCTGTATTTGTCTTCAGCCTGGGTGATCTGTACCCTGACTAGGGTATCGGCGATGAAGTGCTTGATACCCTCGAGCATATCGTTGAAGATTTCAAACCCTTCGACCTTGTACTCCACCAAGGGGTTCTTCTGGGCATAGGAGCGCAGGCCTACAGCATCCCTGAGGTCCTCGAGGGCCATGAGGTGTTCCTGCCAGCGAATGTCGATCTGACGCAGGTAGTTGAACCTGAGGAAGTCGTTGAATGGCTTTTCTCCGGTCTGGGCCACCTTGGAGTCTATCTCCTCATCGATGCTTTTCTTCAGGTGAGCCTTGTACTCATCCCTCGTCGATTCCGGGGGAAGGGCGGGGAGGGTGAGATGGAACTCTGCTTGCACGTCCTCAAGGATCTTGAGGGCCATATCCTTGTCCTTGATGTCCTTAGGCACATCATCGACGATCTCGATGGCTATCTCATGGCAACTGGTCCGCACCCTTTCAAGCAGGTTCTCCTCGCTGAGGATCACATCACGCTCTGAGTAGATGTAGTTTCTCTGTTCGTTGAGCACATCATCATAGTCAAGCAGATGCTTACGTATTTCAAAGTTACGGTCTTCAACCCGTCTTTGTGCCTTCTCGATGGCATTCGATAGCATGCGGTGCTCGATGGGCATCCCATCCTGCATCCCAATCCTTCCCAGGACACCCCTGATGTTTTCGGAAGCGAAAAGTCGCATCAGCGAGTCATCAAGCGATACATAGAAGCGGCTGGTGCCGGGGTCCCCCTGACGGCCGCTTCGACCGCGCAGCTGGTTGTCGATACGGCGGGACTCGTGCCTCTCTGTTCCCATGATGTAGAGGCCGCCGAGGCTCTTCACCTCCTCATAGTCCTTCTTCCAGGTGGGAGTGACTTTCTTGAGGGCCTCGACAAACTCTTCGGGTGTGGCATCGGTACCACAGACTTTCCTTGCCCTGGCATCGAGGCTGCCCCCGAGCTTGATGTCCGTCCCTCGTCCTGCCATGTTGGTGGCGATGGTGACGGCTCCCTTCGCTCCTGCCTCTTCAATGATCATGGCCTCACGGGCATGGTTCTTGGCATTGAGCACCTCGTGCTGTATGCCCATCCTCTTGAGCAGGAGGCTTAGCATCTCACTTTTTTCGATGGAGATGGTACCTACCAGAACCGGCTGGCCTACCTTGTGCACCCTCTGAATTTCCTCACAGATGGCCTGAACCTTGAACTGCTCATTGTAGTAGACCAAATCAGGATGGTCTTCCCTGACGATCGGCTTGTTGGTGGGGATGACCACCACATCGAGACCGTAGATCTTCAGGAATTCGGGGGCTTCTGTGTCTGCAGTACCGGTCATGCCGCTGATCTTGTCGTACATGCGGAAGAAGTTCTGGAACGTGATCGTAGCCAGGGTCTTGTTCTGGCCCATGATCTTGATCTTCTCCTTGGCCTCGATAGCCTGGTGCAACCCGTCGCCATAGCGTCGGCCATGGAGGATTCGACCGGTGAACTCATCGACTATCTGCACCTGACCATCGACTACGACATAGTCGACATCGTGGTGATAGAGCTTCAGCGCCCTGACAGCCTGGGTCACATAGTGCACATACTCGAAGTTCTCATCCTCGTAGATGCTTCCTGTGATGACCTTGTACTTGTTGAGCAGCTCCTCCATATGGTTCATGCCCTGGTTGGTGAAGGATACCTTCTTCTGTTTCTCATCAAGCTTGAAGTCCCCCTTCTCCTCAAAGGGCTGGGCGCTTCGGTCAAAGCGGGCAAGGGGATCCTGTTCGTAGTAGTCACGGGTTTCGGGATCCTTCTCACACTCGGTAAGGAAGGATGCGATCTTCTCAGCCCCGATGACCTGCTTCGAGTCGTCCTCACTCTGGCCGCTGATGATGAGCGGGGTTCTGGCCTCATCGATCAGGATGGAGTCAATTTCATCAATGATACAGTAGTGGTGCTTGGGCTGGATCTTTTCCTGTGCCGACCATTTCATGTTGTCACGCAGATAGTCAAAGCCGAATTCGTTGTTGGTCCCGTAGGTGATGTCCGCATTGTAGGCCAGGCGCTTTGCCTCGTTGTCCATGTCAGAGAGGATGACCCCCACTGAGAGGCCGAGGAACTTGTAGATGGGTCCCATCCACTCGGAGTCACGTCGGGCGAGGTAGTCGTTGACCGTGACGATATGCACGCCCTTCTGCTCCAGGGAATTGAGATAGGCTGAGGGTACGCAGGTAAGGGTCTTTCCCTCACCGGTCTTCATCTCCAGGATTTTTCCCCTGTGCAGCACAGTCGCTCCCATGACCTGCACATCATAGTGGCGTTCACCCAAAACCCTGGAGGCAGCTTCCCTTGTCAAGGCAAAGGCCTTGGGAAGGAGAGTTTCCAGCTCCGTTCCTTCTGCAACCTGTTTTCTGAACAGTTCTGTCTGGAGGGGAAAATCCTCATCGTTGAGGGCTCTGGCCCAAGAGTCCTCTTTGTTGACCTCGTTGACGATTGGCCTGAGTGTACGCAGGTCCTTATCTTGTTTCGTTCCGAACAGCTTGGCAAATATTGACGTTCCCATGATGGCTCTCTTGTGCGGTATTTGGCATGCCTTTGGCACGCCTATACAAGTATACTCAAAACCGGGGTCAGAGAAAAGCTTAGGTTCGTACAAATAGTGAGGCAAATATACCCACCTATGTATCAAAATGATACAGAATAGCTATGCTATGCCTGCCATGCATGCTATACTCAGCATATGTTGGTCTGTTTTACAGGGGGAGGGACCCTCGGTCATATCTTTCCGGCCCTTGCAGTGCATGAGGCCCTTCTTGAGACGGGAGACTATGCTGCCTTTTGGATAGGCAGGGAGGATGCACGCGAAAGGGGTACGGTGGAACAGGCAGGAATACCCTTTTATCCCATCCAGAGCGGTAAGTTCAGACGGTACAGGTCACAGAAAAACTTCACAGACCTGCTGCGGATCATCATCGCCTTCTTCCAGGCATTGTCCCTCCTGCGAAAGAAGCGTCCGGATGTGCTCTTCTCCAAGGGGGGCTTCGTATCGGTTCCTCCTGTCTTTGCCGCAAGAATGCTTGGTATCAGGATAGTGACGCATGAAAGCGATGCGACCCCCGGTCTCGCCACCCGCCTGAACAGCAGGTGCTCAGATGTGGTGTGCATTCCCTTTCACGGAAGTGAAGGATCGTTGCCTGCCCATAAGGTGGTGGTCACTGGAAACCCCTTGAGAAAAGAACTGTTTCTTGAAAAGGACCTGTCACCGTATCACATCCCATGTGGTGTACCCCTGTTGTTGGTACTGGGGGGAAGCCAGGGCTCATCCGAGATAAACACCCTGGTGAGGGATGCCCTAGACAGGCTTTGCTCCCTTGCCTTTGTCATCCATCAGTGCGGCGAGGCTGACTATCGACCCCTTGAGCACAAGAACTACCTACCGGTCACTGTGTTGGGACCGGAACTGGGCACCCTCTATAGGAGAAGTGCCTTGGTGGTGAGCCGTGGGGGGGCTGGGACTCTAGCTGAGATCTTGTCCTTTGGTTGTGCTTCGCTGATAATCCCGCTTTCAAGGGCTACGAGCAGGGGGGACCAGATAGATAATGCCCGGCGCCTGGTTGAGAAGGGTGCGGCCCGTGCTCTGCTCGGTGAGGTGAATACCGAGATCTTTCTGCAAGAGGTGGAAGACCTGTTGGAGAATCCTCTGAAAAGGGGTATCCTCTCTAGGAATGCACACGGATTGGCTGTCACAGGGAGTGCCGCAATGATCGCCACCCTGATACGAAAAGGAGAATAATATGGATTGGGGCATAACAATTGGATCGGTATATTTCAACTCGATTGACATCATCGTGTTCTGTCTGGCCATCGTCGGAGGCATTGCCGACACGATTACCGGCTTTGCCGATTCCTTCGCCCATCGGGCAGGGTTCATCGTGGGATTCTTTCTCTCCCTGATGTTTACCAAGGTGCTCGCCGAAGTTCTGCTGGCCTCCTTCGGCCTGGCGATGTTCTTCTCAAGCCTCATCTCCTTTGTGCTGCTCTTCCTTGCCGGGTATATCCTGATGAGGGTGGTAGGCAACCTTTTGGAAACGGCCTTGAATGTCACCGGTCTCAGAGCTGTAAACAGCCTGCTTGGCTTTATCTGGGGTGTCCTCGAGGTGTTGGTCTTCTCCGCCTTCATCCTGTACATGCTGGAACTGCAGACAGCCTTTGACCTCTCCTCCACCCTTGATCACAGCCAGTTTGTCCTGCGTCTTGTCAGACCCCTTGTACCGGAGACCGTGAATTGGTTTACCCTTACGGTGAATGCTGCCAATGTTTGATGAACTAGCAAAAAGCCAGAAGGATATGGCCGAGCAACTCTCCAACCAGATCAGAGGTGGGACCTTTACCCAGGTGAACCTATTTGGGGGAAGCAGGTATTCGCTTAGGATGACAAGTGCCATAGAGGCTGCCCGAGTTTTATCCTGCAAGGAGGAGGGCGAGCAGGCCTGCCGCTGTGCAAGCTGCAGGAAGTTTGAGGCCCTTACCATGCAGAATCTGGTCATTGTCAGCCACCGTGACCACCAGAGTGTCATTGAGACTGCCCTGAGCAGTTTCCTGCGCCTCAGAACCGATTTCTCCAGAATTTTTCTTCTGCGCTCGGTGCGTATTCTCCTGTTGCAGTACCACGCCTCCCTGTTGGGCAACACCCAGAGCCCTTCCCAGAGCAACAACTACGAGAGTGCGTCGAATGTGAGTGACCTTCTGATGGAACTTTCTCAGAAGGATGGGGAGATTGCTGAGCGGGAGGCCAAGTCTCTTGTGCAGAGCCTGAAGACCGCCTTGAAGCCGCTTCTTGCCGCCTCAAGGAAGAATACCACCATTTCGGTAAACCAGGTCAGGTCCCTGGAAGAGTGGGTTAATCGGACAACCATGGGTGATCAGAAGACCTTCATCATCCTGGAGGGGTTGGAGCAGACCAATGCATCGGCTCGTAACAGCCTGTTGAAGTTGTTGGAGGAACCACCTTCGGATACATATTTTTTTCTGATTTCTGAGTACCCCAACAGAATTATGCAGACCATCCTAAGTCGTGTTCGCAAGTATAGCTTCCCTCCCTTGCAGGAGTCTGGGGTCAATGCACTGCTCACGCCCTTTTTTCTTGGCAGCGAACGTTTTGAAAGCCTGGAATCCTTCTTCCTGCAAGGGGAGGGGCTCAATTTGGCACGCCATGCAGAAATCGTCGATATGCTGCTGAACTCCCTGGCAAATCACACCTACCTGAAGGAGGAGCAGTTCAACGCCCTGCTCTCCTTTATTGACGAGCAGGGCAGTTATGAGTATGTCCTGAAGAGGTTGCTCTCCTCTCTGGGTGTTCTGCTTGTCTCGGGGGGGATTACCTGGCAACGGGCAAAGGCCCTCTCGGACTTGGTTTCAGAAAGCTACAGCACAGCAACTCTCTATAACCAGAACAAGCGTCTGATGTTTGAGGCCCTGTATCTGAAACTTATGGAGGTGGTATGAAGAATTTTGTCCAACGGGCGATCCAGAAGATAGACCAGCTGGATACCAAGCAGATAGTTTCTATCATGCAAAGCCAGTCCAGAGAGCTTGAGATGTTGGAAAATGTTCTTGAGTCCATCGAGGATGGGGTCATCCTCACTGATGCGAAGCTTACCATAAACTATGCCAATTCCCACTGTCAGAACCTTATTCCCATGGCCAGGAGACGCTCCTATGAGGGCTTCCCTCTCTCAAAGGTGATAGAGGACAAGCATGTGCTTCGCTACATAGTCCTCTCTGTCTACAACCGTGCAGAGGAAATGGACAATGAGTTCACCTTCCAGAGGGGGAACAAGGTCCAGACGGTTGCCGTCACAGTCTTCACCTACAAGATGCCAGAGGAGAAGGGCCTTTCCAGCTATGTGCTGATGTTCAGCGATGTGACCGAGCACAATGCCAATGAGGCAAGGATGAGACGTTCTGAGAACCTCGCCTCCATGACCACCATGGCGGCGGGGGTGGCACATGAGATTAAAAACCCGCTTGCTGCCATGGGGATCCATCTGCAGCTGTTGAAGAAGGCCTTTGTGCGTCAACAGTGCCTGAGCATGCATGAGGCCCAGCGATATATCGATGTATTGGAAGAGGAGATTACCCGCCTCAACAGCATCGTCGTGGACTTCCTCTTTGCCGTCCGACCTCTGGACACCCGCCTTCGCCTAGGTTCCATCCTTAAGACACTCAACGAGGTTGCTTCGTTTGTGGAGCCGGAGCTTGCTGAGAATAAGGTGACCCTCACCTGTGACTTCTCCACATCTCTACCCAAGCTGGAGTTTGATGAGAACCTGCTCAAGCAAGTCTTGCTCAACCTGATTAAGAATGCGATGAATGCCATGGAGCAGGGCGGAAGGCTGAGCTTGCATGCACGCCCGGATGGAAACCAGGTGCTCATCAGCGTACAGGACACCGGTATCGGGATGGATGACGAGACCCTGCAGAAGATCTTTGAGCCGTACTACACCAACAAGGCAACGGGAACAGGCCTGGGTCTCACCATTGTCTATAAGATCATGAAGGAACACAGGGGCGACATCACCGTAAAGAGTAGGCTGGGTGAGGGTTCCACCTTTACCCTCTCCTTTCCCATCCCCAAGAGTGAGCGCCTCAGCCTGAGTGAGCCTGATAAGGAGAGTCCGAATGAAACGTAGTATCCTCATTGTAGATGATGAGAAGAATATCCGAAGCGGTTTGGCCATGGCCATGGAGCTGGAGGGGTATGAGAGCCTCACAGCTGAGGACGGAGCCTCAGCTTGGGCTCTGATGGGCAAGAAGGATGTGGATCTGGTCATTACAGACCTCAGGATGCCGAACCTGAGTGGGGAGCAATTGCTGCAGAAGATCACAGGAGCATACCCTAGGCTTCCTGTCATCATCCTTACCGGACATGGGACAATCGAGACTGCAGTGGATGCAATGCGTAAAGGGGCCATTGACTTCTTTACCAAGCCCGTGGAACTGGACCGTCTCTCCCTTGTGGTCAAGAAGGCCCTCTCAAATACCGACCTCTATGCCGAGCATGAGAGGCTGAAGGCGGAAGTTGAAACCCTCAAGGCTCGCAATCGCTATGACCGGATCGTAGGAAAGAGCCAGAAGATGGTCGCCCTTATGGAGACTGTGGCCCAGGTTGCCCCCACCCGTGCTTCCGTACTCATCACCGGTGAGAGCGGGGTGGGTAAGGAGCTGGTTGCCGATGCGATCCATGAGTTGGGGAATCGTAGCAAGGGGCCCTTCATCAAGGTCCATTGTGCTGCCCTCTCTGAGTCCTTGCTGGAGAGTGAGCTTTTCGGGCATGAGAAAGGCTCCTTTACAGGTGCCATCTCTCAGAAGAAGGGGCGCTTTGAGCTTGCTGATGGGGGTACAATCTTTCTCGATGAGATTGGGGAGATCAACGGGGCAACCCAGGTAAAGCTACTTCGGGTCCTGCAGGAGAAGGTGTTTGAGCGGGTAGGGGGGGAGAAAGCCGTCACAGTCGATGTGCGCATCGTGTGTGCAACCAACCGGGACCTGCTCAAGGAGATAGAGAAGGGGGCCTTCCGTGAGGACCTCTACTACAGGCTCAATGTTGTCCATCTCGAAGTACCGCCCTTGCGCGACCGCAAGGATGACATCCCCCTGCTGATGACTTCTTTCCTCACCCAGTTCAACAAGGAGAACGACAAGAGCCTTGAAGGTTTCTCCAACGGGGCCAAGAAGGCAATGCTTTCCTATGATTGGCCAGGCAATATTCGTGAACTGCGTAATTCTGTCGAAAGTGCCGTTGTGCTTTCACGCTCTTCTGTGATAGAAGTAGAGGACCTCCCCCCTTCGGTGAGGCTTTCCGACTCTTCGGCACAACTTTCCCTTGATGTGGGCATTACGCTAGCCGAGGCTGAGAAAAAGCTTATCATGTCCACCTTGGTAATGTGCGGGGGAAACAAGACACGAGCCGCCGAGGTTCTGGGCATCGGGCGCAAGACACTACATAGGAAATTACAGGAATACCAAATTGACCAAGAATGACATCTACCAGATCTTTGACAAGGGGGGAAGCCTTGAGAAACGCTTCTCCACCTATGAATACCGTGAAGGCCAGTTGCTTATGGCCGATCTGGTACGAGAATGCTATGATACGCATGCCATCGCCGCAATTGAGGCAGGCACAGGGATAGGCAAGTCCTTTGCCTATCTGGTTCCGGCCCTCTACCACGCAATGCAGGAACCAGATGAGCGGACGGTCATCGCCACCTCCACCATCAACTTGCAGAAGCAATTGTTCGAAAAGGACATTCCAATGCTCTTCAAGATCCTGAACCTCTCCTGCAAGATAGCCCTTGCCGTAGGCAGGGGGAACTACCTCTGCCTGCAGCGGTTCATCGCAGTGCGCAATGACGCATCGTTGCTTGCCCAGGATCCTCAGAGTGAACTGTATCAGCTTAACGAATGGGCTATGACCACCGATACAGGGCTTCGTAGTGATTACCCTGGGAGACTAGGTGAAATCTGGGGTGAGGTCCTCTGTGATGGAGACCTGTGCAACACCCGTAAGTGTGAGTATTTCAAGGAGTGTTTCTTTTTCAAGGCTAAGCAGAAGATAAAGGAAGCGAGGATCATCGTAAGCAACCACCACCTCCTCTTCACCGATGCGCACAGCCGCCATGAGAGCGACATTGGCTTTGATGAGGAGGCTGTCCTTCCTGCCTATTCCAGGCTCATCATAGATGAGGCCCACAACATCGAGAGCAATGCCTCCAGCTTCTTTACAGCAGAGTATACCTCAAAGGAGATGCTGCGTCAGATCTCATGGATCCAACGGACGGGCCGCTACGCCACAAAATCTCTACTGGACCAATTGGGTGAGTTCTCCCCAGAGCCAGAACTGTTCGACCGCATCCGCGATGATATCCACCTCCTCAGCGGTGAAGTGGGAACTCTGGACCAGTACCTGTTGGGGGTGTTCCAGAAGAACAATTTCCAACCTGTGCTGATAAAGGCGGAGCAACAGCACCGCATTGGGCAGTTCGTCGAGCAGGCAACCAAGGTTGCCCAGGCTAGTGGACGTCTCGCTGCCAAGATAGCCCACTTCATCGAGCACCAGAAGGCTCCCGAGGAGTATGAGGCAAAGGTAAATGAACTGATGGTTCGGGGAACAAGGATATCCCAGATGAGCGAAGTTCTCTCCCAATTCTGTAACTTCCCCCTCTGGGGCGATGAGGTGCACTGGTTCAATGCTGAGTCGTATAGGAATATCCGCTCTGTCGGGGTCTGCATCACCCCCCTTTCCATCGCACCCATTCTGGTGGAGGCCCTGTTCAAGAAGTTGTCTACCGTGGTATGTACCTCTGCCACCTTGGATCTGAATGATGACTTTGCCTTTTGGGGTGGCAGGGTAGGCCTTCCCTATGACGAGATGAGGCCCTACCAGAGGGCTTCCTTTTCCTCTCCCTTTGATTATCAGAACCGCCTGATGCTGCTGACCCCTAGTGATGCCCCCCTCCTTACCAAGGACAATGAGGAGGCGTATGTCTCGTACATGTGTGAGACGGTATTCTCCTCTGTCCTGTCTGCCGGAGGTGGGGCGTTGGTCCTGTTCACCTCGTATGCGATGTTGCAGAAGGTCAGTGACCGCCTGAAGCCTCGCTTCGCACAACAGGATATGGAACTTTTATGCCAGAGGGATATGGACCGGTACTCCCTGCTCAACCGCTTCATAGCGGAGAAGGACAGCACCCTGTTCGCGACATCCTCCTTCTGGGAAGGGGTGGACGCCCCAGGGGATACGCTGCGTATGGTCATCATCGTCAAGCTTCCCTTCAGTGTTCCCAGCGACCCGGTATTCAAGGCCCGTTGTGAGGCCCTGGACAACAGCGGTGGCAGTGGCTTCTACCATCTTGCCCTGAAGGAAGCTACCATGAAGCTGAAACAGGGATTTGGCCGGCTGATGCGTAACACAGGCGATAGGGGTGTGGTCCTTATCCTCGATAGCCGGGTCGTCCTGAAGAATTACGGGGTGTTCATGATGAGGTCTCTACCTGAGAGCTTCCACCCTGAAACTGAGACCTCCACCGTCTGTGACAAGATTGAGAACTTCCTGTATGCAGACTGAAGCATAGGCAGAGCCCTTATTTGGGGAACCTACGAAAAAAGCGTATCAAAAAGATAGGGAATATAGGCAAAAAAAAGGTGGGGTTGCCAACTCCACCTTTTTTGCCTCAAAAGAGGATGATGCTACTCGATGATAGCAAGGATATCCTTCATGCTGAGGATCAAAAACTCATCTCCATCAGCCTTGACTGAAGTACCGCTATACTTGTCGTGCATAACCTTATCCCCGACTTTGACGGTCATCTTGACCTTGTCAGTTCCTTCTCCCACTGCAATGACGCTTCCAATCTGAGTTTTTTCCTGTGCAGTCTGTGGAATGTAAATTCCGCTTGCAGTCTTCTCCTGCATTTCCTCAATCTTCACCAATACCCGGTCTGCCAAAGGCTTAATTTTCATGTGTATCATCCTCCAAGTAATTGAATACGTAAATGTTGCGAAATAGTACCTTCGCCTGTGATAATATAGTGAATAACAACACTAGTGGCAAGGTTATTTGAACGATTCCCCATTTCATGAAAAATTTTGCCTTTCCCTGTCTCTAATAAGTAGCGTTTTGCCTCTTGCTGTGCAGACTTTGCACAGTGTGCAATTTTCTGCTGTGAGAGCTTGCCGATTTACAGACTCCTTACTATATTTACATCGGATGAACGAGGCATCTTACTATGGATAGTGCAGAAAGAACCAATACGGAGCTGATGAAACCCACCACTCCAAAATTTCTCCCAGAGAACCCTACCCTAGAAGAGCTTTGGCAGTACTTCTATGAGATGGCATTCCTGTTTGCACGATCAAAGAATCTTGTCAGTTCCTTGGGATGCTATACTGATACTTTTCTCATTAGGGGAAAGGCCGCCCATTCGGCAGACAAGGATTGGCTTGATTTCTTCAGGCGTCAGTTTGCCATCTATCTGATGGGTAAAGAGAGGGTCTTCTGCAGCCTGTGTGAAGGGGATATGATCCATGATTTCCTGAAGGACGAGTATTGCTCCATAAGGGAAGCTCTGGACGAGAGTGAACTCCCTTTCCATACGGATAACCTTGCCTCTTGGTTTGCCTCCTTGGAGCTCGATTTCCCCTGGTGCATGGACGAAGATGAGTCGGATTGTGCCTTTGGATAATGGGTTCTTCCCTGGTAGGGTCATATTATCCCGATTTTTCCCTGTATTTTTAGCGGTGTGTCGTTTTGATACTAAAAGGATCGCTAGTATGCCCCGAAAACATGATATACAGGTGGTTCTTGAAACAAGCTTTCAGTAGGGAAAAAAATAAATCAATATAATACAATGATATATTAAAAACAATATTCTAGTTGGCATGCTATCTGCAGTTACCTCTGCATAACCGTTGGAGGCAACTGCACATGAAAACTACAAGAACCATGTTGAATAACAAGAGAAATACCTTAGCCTACGATGATGCTAACATTCTTACCATGTATCTGAAGGACATAAACAGGATTCCCCTGCTTTCCAAAGAAGAGGAACTTAGTCTTGCCAAGCGCGTTGTTGCAGGCGATGAGTTTGCCCGCAAGAGGATGATCGAGTCCAATTTGCGTTTTGTGGTAAACGTTGCCAAGAAATATCAGAATCAGGGCTTGCCCCTAATCGACCTTATCAATGAAGGCAACATAGGGCTGATGACAGCCTTAGAGAAGTTTGACCCAGATAAGGGATACCACTTCATCAGCTACGCTGTTTGGTGGATCAGACAATCCGTAATGAAAGCCATTAATGAGAAGAGTAGGGCAGTGCGTTTGCCTTTGAACAGGACCAACGAGCTGTTACAGATACAGAAGGCCCAGCGCTCACTGATGAGCGACAACAGCACAGAAGATCCGACTGCCGAGGATATTGGAGAGCTTACGGGTTTCGATGCTGAGCATGTCAACAGCCTGTTGGGTATCAGCCGTGAGCTGGTCAGCCTTGACGCCCCTGTCTTTAACGACACTGGCAGCAGTAGTGTTGGAGACTTCATAGAGGACGAGTCCCGTTCTCCTGAGGATTCCCTGCTGGATGTTGCGCTTAAGGAGGACATAAGCACTGTGTTGTCCACCCTCAGTGATAAGGAGAGGGAGATCATCGAACTCAGGTTCGGTCTTGAAGGAAAGATTCCCATGTCCCTCAAGGAGATCGGAGAGATCTACAACCTTACCAAGGAGAGAATCCGTCAGATTGAGAAAAAGGCCCTTGAGAGATTGAGAGTTCCTCAGAAGAGCCAAATGCTTGAGAGCTACATAGCGTGACCAACACCCCCTAGTGGTGTGATACATATAGATATACGAGAGGCCGGTCAGCGAAAGTTGTCCGGCCTTCCTTC
>WOYI011426899.1_pt1 | contig 21947 bp, 19 predicted proteins | sample 6423411 | NCBI WGS metagenome assembly WOYI01 (sample SAMN13441803, study PRJNA592873) | oil field metagenome | biome: oil field; feature: oil-well bore; material: oil-contaminated soil; isolation source: oil-contaminated soil from oil-well borehole | place: Germany: Wietze | collected 2016-10-18 ... | reverse complement strand
ATGACAAGAAAAATGCTGTTCATATCACCAAATTCACGGCACCCGTTGAAAGATATGCTCCAAGCCTGGGAAGGCTTGGTCGAGCGCCTAAGGTATTAATTCCCTCGTCAGTCCAGGAGCAGCGCCCTCTTGAGGCCAGTTCCCCCCTTCAGCCTATGGACTGAGGGGGGCCGATTTTGTTTCTAAATAAAACCTTTAGGCGAGCTTGACGAGCATCTTACCTATGTTCTCGCTATCGAACAGGCCAAGGAAGGCCTTCGGTGCGTTCTCGATGCCCCCAAAAACGGTCTCACGCCAGACGATGCGGTCCTCTTGGATCCAGCGGGTCATGTCGGCAAGGAAGGCCTCGCGCATGTCGAGGTTGTCGGAGACGATAAAGCCCTGGAGCCTAAGCCTTTTTGTTATGGCCAGAAAGAGGTTGGAAGGGCCTGGTTTGGGGTCCTCAAGGTTGTAGAGGGCGATCATGCCGCAGAGTACAACCCTGCCAAAATCGCGCATATTCTCGAGCGCGGCCTCCAAGAAGACATCGCCAACGTTTTCAAAGTAAACGTCGATCCCTTCGGGCAGCGCTTCGGCAAAGGAATGGGGCAGGTTTTGGGCCTTTTTGTAGTTTATCGCCTTGTCGATCTTGAGCTCGTTCAAGAGCCATGCGCATTTTTCATCCGAGCTCGCCGTGCCGACGACGGTACAGCCCATGATTTTGGCGATCTGGCAGGCGATGGAGCCGACGGCGCCGGAGGCCGCCGAGACGAGCACGCGCTCGTTTTCTTTCAACTCTGCCACGCGCTTGAGCCCTACGTAGGCCGTGAGCCCTGTCATTCCGAGTACACCCAAGTAAGCCTCGATCGGGGCGAGGTTGGGGTCGACCTTCAGAAGGCCGGAGCCATCCGAGAGAAAGTATTCCCGAAACCCGAGCATGCTAACGACATGCTCACCCTCTTTCAACCCCGGGTTAAGGCTCTTGAGGACGACCCCCACGGCTGCGCCCTCCATTGCCTTGCCCACCTCGAACGGAGGGACGTAGCTCTTTCTTGGCGTCATCCTGCCCCGCATGTAGGGATCGACGCTCATATAGAGGTTCTTGATGAGCACCTCCCCCTTTTTTGGCTCTGGGAGTTCTAGGGTCGTGAGCTCGAAATCTTCCTCGTTCGGATACCCCTTAGGGTATGCCTTGAGACGGATTTCCTTGGATTGGATGGGCATTGCTCTCTCCTTTGGACAGTTCGTTAGCGATCGTCATTTAGAACCTTATGGAATCAAACGCTTCCTTCCTAGGTTTGCCCCGGTGGCGCTTTCTTATTGAAGGTCTGGGTCACTCCTTCTTATCTTACATGGAGCGGTGCGATCCCAAAAAGGCTAGAGCATGGGTGTTGATCTTCATGCCAAAGAGTAGGGCATGCTGCCTCCCTTGAGCGTTTCTCGCGTGCTGATGGCTTCTGGCTCGAGCATGAGCTCGATGAGCGCAGGGCCGTTCGTCGAAAGCGCGCATTCCAAGGCTGGGGCGAACTCCTCCGTCCTTCCAACGCGGAACCCGAGCGCGCCGTAGGCCTGGGCCAGACGGGCGAAATCCGGGTTGGTCAAATCGGTTGCGATCACCCGGCCTGGGTAGTGGCGTTCTTGGTGCATGCGGATCGTCCCGTACATCCCGTTGTTGACCACGAAAAAAACGATCTTGAGCCCGTGGCGCTTTGCCGTCGCCAACTCTTGCCCGTTCATCAGAAAGCACCCATCGCCCGCGAACGCCACGACCTGCCTTTTGGGATAGCAGAGCTTGGCCGCTACGGCAGCCGGGACAGAATATCCCATTGCCCCCACCGTCAAGGAAAGCTGGGTATGGGGCTTTTGGTATTGGTAGAAACGAATGGGCCAGCCCATGAAGTTGCCCGCCCCAATCGCAAGGATCGCATCGGGCTCGAGCGTGGCCTGCAAGGTTTTGATCGCTTCGGCAAGGTTCAGGCGTCCTGGCATGGGAGGCGGCTGGATGTCTTCTAAATACTGTTTTCTTAACTCCTTACACCATCCCTCCCAAGGCCTTGCAGGAACCGCCGGAAGGCCTGCGAGCGCGGCTGCCGTGGCGTTTGGCCCGGCCGGTATGCCGAGGCGAAAAGGCCAGACCTTGCCCAACTCTTTTGCGTCCGGGTAGACATGAACGAGCGTGCGTGCGGTATTTTGGGGCTTGAGCAATTGGTATGTGTCCGTTGTGGCATCGCCTAGTCTTGTCCCTAAGGCGAGAACCAGGTCGGCTTCCTTGAGGGCATTTTTTAGCCTCGGATCTGCCCACACCCCCAAAGGGCCGACGTAGTCAGGATGCGTGTTGTCAAACAGGCTTTGCCGGACAAAAGACGTGGTCACGGGCAGGCCGTTTGCCTCGGCAAAATGCTCGATAGCGTCTCGGCCTTCTTCTGTCCATCCGCTTCCGCCGAGCACGACAAGCGGCTTTTTGGCCGCAGAAAGAAGGCCCATGAGCGTGTTGAGGTCTTCTTTAGAAGGCCAAGCCTCGCTTTGCTTTGCTTGGGGAAAAATTGGACCGCCTGCTCTCATACGGAGCACGTCTTCTGGGAGGACGAGCACGACAGGCCCCGGACGCGGGGCGCGTGCGATGGAAAACGCCCGAAAGAGCGCCTCCGGAATTCGCGCGGGGTCGTGGAGGGTCTCGATCGTTTTGGCGATTGGGGCGAAGAAGCGTCCAAAATCCATCTCCTGGAAGGCCTCGCGGCCGAGCGTGTCCTGTCTTACTTGTCCCACAAGCAGCACCATGGGCGTGGCGTCAAAAAACGCCGCATGCACGCCGATGCTGGCGTTGGTGGCGCCAGGCCCCCTGGAAACGAGGCATACACCCGGCTCTCCGGTCAATTTCCCGTGCGCCTCTGCCATGTACGCCGCGCCGCCTTCTTGCCGGCAGACGATGGGCTCGATTTCTGGGCTGTCGTAAAGTGCGTCGAGGATCGGCAAAAAACTCTCGCCCGGTACACAAAAAACGCGCCTTACCCCTAAAGCCTTGAGCGATTCCACCGCCAACTGCCCGCCCGTCTTATCCGACATGCCGGCCCTCCGTGTCGTTGCTTCCCTACCTTTGTATTTTTGCGCCATTCTGCGGAGTGGTCAAACGAGGGGCTTTTGGCCCTTAGGCACCATCCTTTCGTCCGAGTTACGTGAAATACGCGTAAGGAACGAAAAAAAAGAAAAAAGTGAACGCTCGGCAGGTCAATTGGCGGGCTTGTTGAGGTGTGCGATAGGCGTGATAAACACCTCCCGCCTATCGGGATGTACGCTTAGGAAGGCGATACTTCGTCTACCCTATTTCCTTGACCCCCTTCCAGTAGGCCTCCCTAAGGATTCGCTTTTTGATCTTGCCGTCGATGAAGCGCGGGAGCTCATCGAGTATTGCGATGTCCTGGGGGAGCTTGAACCCGGAAAGTCCCGTTTTCTCGAGATGCTCGAGGATCTGCTCTTTGCTCGCTGCTTGCCCGGGTTTGAGCTGGATACAGGCTTGCGCCACCTCGCCCAGCGTTTCGTGCGGAACGGGGATCACGGCGGCATCGAGCACGCTTGGATGAGTGAGGATGGCGTTCTCTATTTCGTTCGGATAGATATTAACCCCGCCCGTGATGATCATTTCTTTCACGCGTGAGCTGAGATACAAAAACCCGTCCTCGTCGAAGTACCCGACGATCCCGTCGTCGTAGTACTCCTTGCCGCTTACGACGCGTATGTTCTCGTGAGCCTTCTTCTCGTCGCCCAGGTAGCGTAGCGCCATCGTGGCCGCCGAGCGGATGAGGACCAGCCCTTCCTCGTAGGGCCCGAGAAGACGCCCGGTTTCCTTGTCCACAACGATGACCTCGGCGGCTCTTGCCTTACCCACGCTCGCGTAGCGCTGCTCGTTGGCGATGTAGTCTTCTGGGACAAGAATCGTGAACAGCCCTCCTTCGGAGCTCCCGTAGTACTCGTGGAAGACAGGGCCTTTTGCGCCCTGCTTCACGAAGAGGGCGTTGATGGCCTTCTTGACCTCGGGCGGACAGGGCGCGGCCGAGGAAATAACGACGCGCATCGAGCTTAAGTTGTAGCGGCCCTTAATCTCGTCCGGCAGGGCGAGCACTTTTTGAAAGATGGTCGGGACGGCAAACGCCCAGTTTGCCCGCTCTTTCTCGATAAGCGCAAGCCAGCCTTCCGGGTCGAACTTCTTCATGAGAATGGCCGTGCCGCCAAGGAGCAAGCAGGGCGAGAACCCAACCGCCGTGCCCGCGTGGTAAAGGGGCGTGGTGATGAGCGAGCGGATGTTTTTTGTTACGGGGTCTTTGACCTCGTCCGCTTTGTACCAAGAAAGAAAACGCACCCCCTTATCGGCTTGCGTTAGGAACTCCTCGAGCGAGGCCTTGGGCGCCTCGATTTCATCGCTCAGTAAGTAGCTCATGCTCTCATGGATGTTCGAACTCTTGGGTGTCCCCGTCGTTCCGCCCGTATAGTAATTGAGCGGCAAGATGAAGTGGAGCGGGGGCGTCTTTTCGGTAGATCGCTCGAGCACCCGCTCGTAGGCCAGCGTGTCGCCTTCTTCTTGATCTTGGCCGGCCACGATAACATGCTCGATACTCGGGGTCTCCCCCCGTATTGCCTCGATCGCGCCCAAGAAATCCTTGTCGACGATAAGAACTTTGGGGTTCCTGAGGTTGATCAAAGAAGCGAGCTCTTTACCCCTGCTGTGGAAGTTCAAGGGGGGAAGAATGGCTCCGATCAGCGCGCATGCATAGACTGCCTCGATAAACTCGGGCTGGTTGTAGAGCATAACACCTACCCTGTCTTTGGGCCGGACTCCCATCGAAACGAGCGCGTTGGCCAGCCTGAGCACCCGCTTGCGCATCTGGGGGTAACTCAAGCGCTTGTTGGCGGCGACAATCGCCTCACGGTTGCGTAATGTCCCCCATATGGCCAGAAAAAGCTGTGCGCTGATCCTTCCTACCCGTCCTTGACGGAGCTCTTTCATGTTGTGTACAAGACCGCCCGTAGCGAGCGCCTTCCAAAGGATCCTGACCGTGTTCAGCCGTCCCCATTGGGCCTTGAACACCTTGAGTACGCTATGCTCCGGGTCTTGATGGGCAACGCCCTTCAGTATTCTTCTGATCTCGGCCATGGGTTTTGCTTGCATCTTCTTGCCTCCTTTTGGGTAGGACCGCTTCTATACCTGTGGGTTGATCATTGCGAAGATTTGGGGGCCAGTCGCTCAAGAAGCATGCCAATCGCCTGCATGAGCGGCGCTCCTTTTCATTCGGGCCTGTTTGGATTCATGTTTGATACATCCTCGAAGGAAAAGCTTAACATCGGTATACTCAAGGTTTTCCCTCTTTCAACCCGCGTGAATATTAAATCTGCTTTCAGCTTACAACTAAGAACATGATTATCTCAAGACCCTTGAAAAATGGCCGGGCTTTGCGATACTGTTGTTCAACATCGCACATTTTTTAGGCCCTGAATCCGCCCAAGCAATTCTAGCTGTGACTGCCGCGTAGACGGGCTTTTTGAAAACAGCGGGCAATAACCCAAACGCAGTCTTGAAATGATAAATAATATTATATAACCTATATTTCTACGATAGTTATGCAGATGCTATCAAAATAATTCATGGCTTCTTTATGCTTAGGAGTTTTATCCCGCAGTCATTCTTTATCTCTTCACGGATTTTTGGCGATTTTGAAGGGCAGACAATAAGTGTTGGGGGGCTTTTTATGGATTCCTTGGCGTTTAACCTGATTCACAGGTTCAACGTGGGCGATAGCTTAAGGAGATCGGCCAAGAGGTACCCGGCAAAGGCAGCCGTACGGTTTGAGGGGGCCGACACCTCTTATGCTGAGCTCGATGCCAAAGCCGATAAAGTTGCCCGCTTCTTTTTGGATAGAGGCATAGCCAGAGGTGATGCCGTGGCCTTTTTGGGCTTGAACAGCCTGTCTTTCTTGGCGCATTTTTTTGGCTTGGCAAGGATAGGGGCGCCTTTTGTCCCGATCAACGCGCTGTTAAGGGGAAAAGAGGTCGATTACGTGCTTTCAAGGGCCAATGTGAAGGCGCTTGTGATCGACCCCATGCTTTCTGGCAGTTTGGACCTAGGAAGCGAGGCGCTTTCGTGTATCAGGCATAAGTTTGCCCTAGGCTCTGGCCCTGCCCCCGAGGGGTTCGAGCTGATGGAGCCGATGCTTCAAGGCGTATTGGATGACCCCGTGGAATGCTTGGTCGAGAACGAAGACCCTGCTACGATTCTTTTTACCTCGGGCACCACCGCTTTTCCTAAGGCGGTCATGAACACGCACCTAAACTACTACGCCTCTTTTCTGGCCGCCGTAACCGACATCGGCATTACGAAAGAGGACAGGCCATTGCTTTGCCTGCCCCTGTTCCATTCGGCAGGCCTTTTTTTGGCCTTCAGCGCCATCACGGCGGGCGTGACGAGCACCATGCTCTCCTGGATCGAGCCAGACGGAATCTTTAGGGCGATCGAGCAGGACAATGTCAGCGTCGCGGCCCTGCCCGCCACCGTTTGGATTGCCCTGTCGCAAATTCCAGACATCGGGGAAAAGGACTTAAGGAGTCTCAAGACGCTGCTCGTCTTTCAATACCTACCCACCGAGGTCCTTAAAAAATGGATGGCCCTCATCCCGGGTGCCGTCTGGATCAACTACTGGGGGCAGACCGAGATGATCCCGCTGGGTGCGAGCACGCCGCCGGGTATACTCGAAACAAAGCTCAGCGCGCCCAACCCGGTCGGCATTCCTCACCTGCCCTTAGAGATCAGGGTTGTAGACGAACAGATGAACGAACTCCCGCCTTTTGGCGTGGGTGAGATGGTTGCACGCGGTCCGGCCATTACACCGGGCTACCTAGGCGATCAGGAGGCCACAGAAGAGCTCTTCATGGGCGGCTGGCACCATACTGGTGATATGGGCTTCAAGGACGAAGAGGGGTTCTTGTACTTCGTAGACCGAAAGAAAGACATGATCAAGTCGGGCGGGGAGAACGTCGCGAGCCAGGAGGTCGAGGAGGCGCTCTCTGCTCACCCCAAAGTGGCCGAGGTTGCCGTCATTGGCATGGCGGACCCCTACTGGGTCGAGAAGGTCGTGGCCATCATCAAGACCAAGGCAAACGAAACCCTTACCCAAGACGAGGTCATCGCGTTCGCCAAGACCCGATTGGCCTCATTCAAAGCCCCAAAAGAAGTCTACTTTGTCGAGGATTTTCCCCGGTCACCATCCGGGAAAGTCCTGAAACGCGCCATGAAAGATGAGATTGTCCGGCAAGTCAAAAAAGAGGTCTAAGCATGTCTGACGTCCTTTATGAAGTCAAAGAGCAAATCGCGCTCGTACGTTTGAACCGGCCGGAGCAACGGAACGCCCTGTCGGAGGCCCTCGTTGTCGAGCTGACCCAAGCCCTTCAAAAAGCCGATGCCGAAAGCGAGGTCCGGGCAATCATCTTGAGCGCCGAAGGCAAGCACTTCTGCGCGGGCGGCGATTTCAAGGATTTTATCGGTCATTTTGGCAAGAGTTTGGACGAGCTCTACGAAACGATCGCTCCGAGCATGGAGCTCTTTAAGCTCGCCCACACGCTCAGGACGCCCGTCGTGGCCGCAGTAAAGGGAGCGGCCATGGGCGGAGGGATGGGGCTTGTAGCCTTGGCGCACTTGGCGATTGCCGCCGACTCGGCTAAGCTTGGCCTTCCCGAGGTGACTCTGGGGCTGTTTCCGTTCGCCATCTTCCCTTTGATCGCAAGGAGCGTCGGGCTCAAGAAAGCGCTCGAGTTGAGCCTTACGGCACGTACGCTTTCCGCTCAAGAAGCCCGCGAGCTTGGGCTTGTCCATGAGGTGGTCGAGGAGGAAAGGCTTGAGGATGCCGCATGGGAGCTCGCAAAAAGCCTTGCCCAAAAGAGCCCGCTCGCTGTAAGAACAGGGCTAGAGCTCTACAACCGCATGGGCAGGCCGGATGACTCCCTTTTTGAGCAGGCGGGGCTTCTGAGGCTCCTCACGTTCAAATCGGATGCCCTCAAAGACGCGATCGAGCGGTTTCTTGCCCAGAGAGGCAAGGGGGGCTAGGCGCGCACCAGCCTTTGTAGATTGCCTGGAGACAAAAAAACCTTTTCTTGAGTCTATGGATGCAATTCGTCGCTGGAATCGAGAGTCTTGGCGCGAGAAAAAAATGAAGGAGGGTTCAGGCTTTATGGAAGTGATCAAAGTGATCAATGAGATGGCAGGTACGGTTGTCGAGGTTCGGGTAAGCCAGGAGGCCAACATCCAAGAGGGGGACACTCTGTTCGTGCTCGAATCGATGAAGATGCAAATCGAGGTGCAAACCCCGGTATCGGGGTTGGTGCGGAAAATAAACGTCGAGGAGGGAGATTTCATCGATGAGGGTAGCGTGCTTGCCGAGATCGAAGAGGTATCCGGGTGAGCCCAAAGAGCGTAAAGAGCGTTAGGATCAGAGCCGGGCTCTGGTTTTGAGGCATATACAAACCAACGCTCCCTTACCCCGACGATGTGCAAGAGCCGCTCGTGTTCGCCAGCGCCTATTCATCGTCCACGGTGCTCTCCAGGAAGGGGGGCATTACGCTCGCTAAGAGCCGACAAACTTGGCAAGACGTTTGGGGCGATGCTCTTGCTGTTATAGATAGAAACGTGAAACCAACAAGCTTAAAGGGGTTGTTTGATGGAAAGAGAAGAAAAGGTTCTCAAAGAGCTTGAGCGGATCAAAAAAGGCGGCCCACAAAGGGGGCATGAAAAACAGCGGGCCGAGGGCAAGCTCTTCGTACGTGACAGGCTAAAGCTCTTTTTGGACGACGGCGAACCCTACACCGAGTTCGGGCGGTTCGCAAGGAGCGGAGATCCCGAGTTTGCCGCCGACGGGATCGTCACGGGGACGGGAAAGATCGATGGCAGGCTGGTGTTCTTCGCGGCCAACGATTATACCGTGAAGGCGGGCTCGATCGGGCGCTACCACGGGCAAAAGTTTATCCTGTCACAGATCGCGGCTATCAGGGCGCGTAAGCCGATGGTGTACTTGGTGGATTCCTCTGGGGCGAGGATTGACGAAACGGGCGGCTACCACTGCGAGCGAAGCATAGGCCTCTTTTATTATCACAGCATCATGTCGGGGTTCGTTCCCCAGATCGGCGTCCTCTACGGGACGTGCTTTGCCGGGACGGCCTACACCCCGGTGTTCTGCGACGTCCTCATCATGATGAAAGACGCGGCCATGGCAATCGCCTCGCCCAGGATGGTCAAGATGGTGATTGGCGAGGACGTTACCCCGCAGGCTTTAGGCGGTGCTCAGATGCACGCCTCTGTCTCCGGCTCGTGCGACTTTGTCGTCGATACCGAGGAGCAGGCGGCCGAGATCGTGAAGAAGCTCGTCGGCTTTCTACCCGACAACTCCGATTGCCTGCCGCCAGAGGCCGAGGCCAGGGAGCCCAAGACGGACCCCGCCAAGATAGACGACATCATCCCGCCCGACGCCAACCGCCCGTACAACGTAAGGAAGCTGATCGAGGCGTTCGTTGATGCAGACAGCTTCTTGGAAATCAAGGCCAAGTACGCCCAGGAGCTCGTCGTGGGTTTTGCCCGGCTGGGCGGAAAGGTCATCGGGATTGTAGCCAACCAGCCGTCGGTCAAGGGCGGGGCCATCTTCCCCGAGTCTTCCGATAAGGGGGCAGGGTTTATCTGGCTGTGCGATGCCTACAACATCCCCTTAGTCTACCTGTGCGATACGCCCGGGTTCATGGCGGGGAGCGCCGTCGAGAGGGGTGGGATCTTAAGACGCGGGCGGAACTTCATCTTCGCCACGAGCTGCGCCACCGTCCCCAGGATCTGCGTCGTCGTCAGAAAGGCCTACGGAGCCGGAATCTATGCCATGTCAGGGCCCGCCTACGACCCCGACATCACGCTTGCCCTGCCTAGCGCCGAGCTGGCCGTCATGGGGCCCGAGGCGGCCATCAACGCCGTGTTCTTCAACAAGCTCCAGGCGATCGAGGACAAAGAAGAGCGCGCCAAGGTCGAAAAAGATCTCCGTGACGCCTACCGCGAGGGCTACAACATCTTCAAGCTTGCGGGCGAGATGATCGTAGACGACCTTATCCCGCCAAGGGATTTACGCAAAGAGTGCATACGCTACTTTGAGGCGTACAAGGACAAGCACGTGGACAGGCCAAAGCGCCGACATGCGACGATCGTGGGAGGCTAGGCGTGTTCAAGAAGGTGCTGGTGGCCAACCGTGGCGAGATCGCCGTCCGTGTTATCCGGGCGCTTAAGGAGTTGGGGATCCAATCCGTGGCCGTTTACTCGAAGGCGGACGAAGAAGCGCTTCATACCAAGCTGGCCGATGAAGCCTACCTCATCGGCGAGCCTCCGGCCATAAAGAGTTACCTCAACCTGGATGCGATCCTTCAGGCGGCCAAAGAGGCGAACGCCGAGGCCATCCATCCGGGCTACGGTTTTTTTGCCGAGAATGCCGACTACATCGAACGCATCGAAAAAGCCGGGTTCGTTTTTATCGGCCCAAGCGCCGCAATTGCCCGCAAGATGGGCGATAAGGTCTTGGCGAAGCGGCTCATGCAGGAAGCCGGCCTGCCTATCCCGCCGGGCTCAGGGTTTCTAGAGGACGCCGGGGCTGCACAAAGAGCGGCCGATGAGCTCGGCTACCCCGTCATCCTCAAGGCCGCCTTCGGGGGCGGAGGGATCGGTACGGCGATCCTGAAGGACAAAGAAGCGCTCGAGGGCGCCTTCTTGCGTGCAAGCAAGATGGGGGCCCAGTTCTTCGGCAGCCCCAAGGTGTACATCGAGCGGTACTTCGAAAAGGCCCACCACGTCGAGGTGCAGGTTGTCTGCGACAATTTCGGATGCTCCGTCCACCTGTTCGAAAGGGACTGCTCGATTCAAAGGCGCTACCAAAAGCTCGTGGAAGAAAGCCCCTCACCCTTGATTACCGAAGATACCCGGCAAGCGATGGCCGAGGCCGCGCTTAGGGCCGTGAAGCATGTGGGCTACCACAGCGTAGGCACAATAGAGTTTTTGGTGGACGAAGGGCAACGCTTCTACTTTCTGGAGATGAACACCCGTATCCAGGTCGAGCACCCTGTAACCGAGATGCGGACGGGCATTGACCTGGTCCGTGAGCAGGTTAGGGTCGCCGCGGGGGAGCCGTTGTCGTTTTGCCAAGAAGACGTCCTGCCGAAAGGGCATGCGATCGAGTGCCGTATCTACGCCGAAGACCCAAAACGCAACTTTATGCCGAGTCCCGGCGTCGTGGCGGCCTACGAGCCCCCCGGCGGCCCAGGGGTGCGCGTAGACGGTGGCATCCGGGCAGGCTCTAAGGTTACGGCCTTCTATGACCCGCTGCTCCTGAAGCTCCTTGCCTGGGATACCGACCGGTCCTCTGCGCTCGAACGGATGCGCAGGGCCTTGAAAGAGCTCGTCCTCGAAGGCCCGAAGACGCTCGTCCCCTTCCACCAGGCGCTCCTTAATTCAAGGGCCTTTCGGGAGGGGGCATACCACGTCAAGTTTGTGGAGGAAGAGTTCTTGCCCGATGCTCTGCTTTAGCCTCTACACAAAGAGGCTAAAGGAAGGGCTCTATGTAGCGGAGGGCATGCCAAACGCAGCCCGTGTCTCGCTTGGGCTTGCGATGTCCCGACCCGCCTCCTTCGCAACCTTGGCAAGCGCCTCGATGAGCTTACCATTCGAGCGGGTCGTGGTGCCGTCTGGCAGGTAGAAGGTGTCCTCTAGGCCCGTCCTCAGGTTTCCGCCAAGCTCTGCCGCCTTCTTGTGAAGCTCCCAGACGTTTTGCCTGCCGATGGCGATCACCTGCCAGCTTGCGCCCTGAGGGAGCTCTTCGATCAATAAAGGGAGCCAGGAGGGTTTCGCGGGCATGCCGCTTTCCACTCCCATGATGATCGAGACATCGATCGGGGGCCTTAAGATGCCTGCCCGCCGGTAGAGCTCGACGCTCCGCACGATCCCCGCATCGAAGCACTCGCACTCCGGCAGGATGCCGTTGGCATACATTACCCGGGCGAACTGCTCGACTTTTTCGACCGGGTTGTCGAACACCATAGGGGGCCATGCCCACGTCCCGTCCGATTTGACCTTAAGATAATTGAGCGAGCCCGCGTTCAGCGCGGCCATTTCAGGCTTGACCCGCTCAAGGCAGGCCACGGGTCCCGAGATGTCAGGCCCCACGATGCCCGTGCTCAAGTTGATGATTACGCCGGGGCAGGCCTCACGTATGGCCTGCACGACGGCCAGCGCATCCTCGGGGCTCCACGAGGGCCACGATCCCATGCCCGGCCTTTGATCGCGCACGTGCACGTGCATGATGCTCGCCCCGGCATCGAACGCCTCCTTGGCGTGACTTGCCATCTGCTCGGGGGTTACGGGAACGCCGAAGCGTTCCGGATCGGTTAAGATGCCCGTAAGGGCGCAGGTAAGAGTCGCTTTATTGCCTAAAGCCATGTCTTCTCCCTTTTTCTTGGTTGTACTGGCCGCCTTTCTGTGGCCGCTAGCGGACCCACACGATTTCGGCCGGATCCCGCTCGATGAACTTTCTGCCGTAATCCGTAATCGGATACCCAAGGGCGGATACCGTCGCCAGGAACCACTCTCCGCCGATTCCGAGCCTCTTGCAGAGCTTGCGGTTCATCGGGAGGAATTTCTCGACAAACCCAACCCAGCAGCTGCCGAGCCCGTGAGCGTGGGCCGCTAGCGCCAAGGTCTGCGTGGCGGCGCTGCAGTCCTCGAGCGCCGTGGACGAGCCGTTGTTCCCCAAGACGAGAATCAGCACGGGCGCTTTCAAGAGGACGTCCGTGTGCGGGACCTCGAGCAGCGCCCTCGAGCCCTGCAAGGCCCTCGGGTCCATAATGCGGTACATCGAGGGCTTAAGGATACGCACCAAAAGCTTCATCAAGCGCCAGTGGGGCTGCCTTTTGGTGAAGACCTTCATCGTGAGCTCCAGGCCCTTGACCGTCGCCCTTCGGATCTCCTCCAGAAGACCTCGGTTTTTGATTACGACAAACTTCCAAGGCTGGGCGTTCATCCCTGAAGGTGCCCAGTGGGCCAGATCGATCAGCCTCTCGACCAGCTCGTCAGGAACGTCGTCTTTTTTGAACAGCCTGACGCTCCTCCTCGTCTTGATCAGCCTTTCGATTTCTTGGGTGTTGTAGCGGTACGCGGCCGTGGTCTCTTTAGGCCCGTCCCTTCTCGGCTTTGTTTCCATAACGCCTCCTTTTGCCTACCGGCCCTTTGACAACAGTTTCGCCTTGTCGCTCGCGAGCTTTTGGAATTCCGGGAACGCTACCAACGGGTTGTACCCGATGCCGCTAGGCCGTTTGCCTTTGAGCTCCTTGTAGCGGCCGACGACCTTTATCGCGTCAGTAGGGCAGGCCGCTTCACAGTTTCGACAGGCGAAGCATAGCTCGGATGCTTGAACGACCCGCTTGTTCTCGACCTTAAGGACCTGCATCGGGCATGTTCTTAGGCAGTTAATGCAGGTATCGCACTTTTCATAGTCGATCACCACGTTTGGCACCTCAACGGCATCCCCATAGACAATCACGGCACTCTCCTTGCTTAGGTCGTTGGAAGACAAAAATTAAACATAATTTGCTTTAGCCTAATATATTTGTCATACTACTATTCTACTATGTTATTCTTCCTTTAGACAATATGGTGGCTTACAGAAACGAACCTTCCAATACGGAAGCTAGAAGGCCAATTCATAGCCTGTAAAAAGGGTCAATGCAAGAGGACCAGAGGGGATGAATAGTATTTATAATAAACTCTATAAAAACGGGGGGTCGTTATGAGCGTGTACCAAGACGCTGGACATGTCTACCGTGTCCTAGGGGTTCTGTGGAAGCAGGCCTTCGAGCTACAAGAGGTTCGAGACAAGTTTGCGCAGCTAGGGGTAACCGTGCACTTCGTCATCCACGAACCGGAAGCTGAGTTATGGCTGTTCCCGAACGGTGTCGTCGAGGGTCCGGCCAACCAGCCCCTTCAAGGTGCCCTTCTGGAGATGGAAATGAGCGGGGATACGGCTCATAGGTTCTGGATGGACAAGCTAAGCGTCCCGCTGGCCGTGGCCAAGCGCCAGATCAAGGCAAGAGGGCCGATCAATAAGGTGTTGGGCCTGCTGCCGCAGCTTAAACCCTTAAAACAGCTTTACCCAGAGATCGCGAAACAAGAAGGGCTGCCTTTAGAGTAAAAACGAAGTTAGGGGGTGGTGATGTACGACGAACTCTACATGAACGTTCCTGAGGAGTACGAGCACTTAAAGCGAAGCGTTCACGAATTTTCCAAGGAAGTCCTCAAGCCGGCGGGTCTCGCGCTCGATAAGCTCTCCGCCCAAGAGGCGATGGAAAGCCCTATCTACTGGGGCGTGATGAAGAAGGGCTACGAGCTTGGCTATCACAAGGCGCTACTCCCCGAAGAGTACGGGGGGCTTGGGCTCGATCCTTTGGGCGCGCATATTCTTTTGGAAGAGCTCGGCTGGGGTTCGAGCGCCCTAGGGGTTTCTTTAGCAGTAAGCGCTTTCCCCGCAATGGGGACCTGCATTTTTGGAGCTGAAAACCAAGAAGTGATCGATCGTTTCGTCATGCCCTATATCGAGGATACCAAGGCGCAGTTCATCGGCTGTTGGGCAATCACAGAACCCGACCACGGCTCAGACTGGCTTATGGCCCATAAAACGGACGACATCTCGGTCAAAGGAAGCCTAAAGGCGACAAAAAAAGGGGATGCCTGGGTTCTGAACGGCCAGAAGTCCTCATGGGTTTCAAACGGGCCCGTCGCCACGCACGCGCTTTTGTTCCCTATGCTCAAGTCGGGGATCGGCATGAAAGGCGGAGGAATTTGCGTTGCGCCCTTAAACGAGATCAAGGGCGTAAGCAAAGCCAAACCTTTGGAAAAGATGGGTCAGAGGGCGCTTCCACAGGGCGAGATCTTCTTTGAAGATGCCGAAATCCCCGGCGCATGGATGATAGTTGACGATGAAGAGGTGTACCCGTTCGCAGTCGAGGCTGTTTTAGCCACCGCTAACGCCGGAATGGGAGCGATTTTTACAGGACTCGCCAGGGCCGCGTTCGAAGAGGCTCTTGGCTATGCCCGCACACGCGTTCAAGGGGGCAAGCTCCTCATCGAGCATCAACTGGTCCAGCACAAGCTCTTCGAGATGTTCAGACGCTCCGAGACGGCCCGGTATTATTCAAGGGCGGCGCTTATTCACAACTTCTCCACCATGCCGCCCAAGACCCGATACTCGATCACGGCCAAGACGTACTGTACGGAGGCGGCGTTTTCGAACGCCCACGACGCCATACAGATCTTCGGCGGCCTTGGCATTTCCAAGGAGTCCTCCGTCGAAATGCTCCTTCGGGATGCCAAGCTCTCGATGATCGAGGACGGCTGCAACGAGGTGCTCGGCATCTCGGCCGCGCTCGATTTCGCCGAGCTTGACATCGATTAGCCTACAGCAAAGGGGCATTATGAAAATAGAGGGCCTTTGCAAGGGCCCTACGCCCTCTTTGGGATGAGACGGCAGGGAAAGCGTATCCTCGCGAGCTCCTTCAAGAGGTGATGGCGGCGGTGGGTGCCCCTTGATGGAAGCGCGCTTTTTTGCGCCTCTTCATCAGCCCGTATTTTTTAGGCCTGCAGCGATACCCAAAAGCGTCGAGAGCAGGGCCTCTCTTAGCCTAGGCCATTCCGGATATTCGGAAGTAAGCCCGCGGGTGCGTTTTAAGAGCTCGACCTGAATGTGGTGGAGAGGCTCTAAGTAGGGGTTGCGAAGACCGATGAGCGTCTTTAGGGTAGGGTCATTTTGAAGGATCGGTCCTTCAAGGATGCTCTCTAGAAGCGCCTTGGTATTCAGGAACTCTGCCTCGATCTTTGGGAAAAATGCCTGCTGGAGGGGCTTAGAAACGAGCCTTAAGTATTCTTTTGTGATGCCCAGCTCGGCTTTGGCCAGGCTCATCGCGGCCGTGTCGATGAGCGAGCCAAAAAAAGGCCATCCTTGGTACATCTCGCGGAGCAGGGCAAGATCAAGGCCCCATAGGCCCGAACCGATACCGTACCAACCCGGAAGGTTCAAGCGAACCTGGCTCCAGGCCATGACCCATGGGATCGCGCGTAGCCCCTGCAGCGCGTTGTCCCCCAAGTTTCTGGATGCCGGCCTCGAGGCGATCTTAAGCTCGGAAATCTCAGCGATCGGGGTGAGTTCCCTAAAAAAATCCAAAAACTGTGGGGCCGTAACGAGAGCCCTGTAGGCCTTGGCCGCGCTTAAGGCGGCCTTTTTCATCGTAAGCATCCAAGGCTTGGGTGTTTCCTTTGACCGGAGCCGCTCCCTTACTGCGGCAAGCCCGAAATGAAACAGGAGCTGTTCTAAATTGCGGTAGGCCAAGTCTGAGTAAAAGTAGCGGTCTGTCAAGGCCTCGCCCTGCTCTGTGATCCGCATGCGCGTACCGATCGTGCCGTGTGGAAGGGCAGCAATGGCCTTGCCGGCGGGCGACCCTCCTCTGGCCGTCGAGGTTCCACGCCCATGAAAGAAGGATACTCCAACCCCGAAGCGCTTCGCGGCGCGCACGATTCCTTGTTGGGCCCTGTAGAGAGCCCAGTTGGCCGGAAGGTAACCCCCTTCTTTGTTAGAATCGGAATAACCGATCATTACCTCCATTCCGCCGCGTGCTTGAACGTGCGCCAGGAACAAAGGGACCGAAAGAAGCCTGTGGATAAACCTCGGGGAACCGAAAAGGTCCTCGAGTGTCTCGAACAAGGGGGTAACGTTGAAAGGCAGCGGCCCTGAGGGGGTATAAAGGCCCGTTTCCCTCGCAAGCAAAAATACCTCAAGGACATCGGAGACGTGGTGTGTCATCGAGATGATGTAGGCTCCCTTGGCCCGCCATGATTCGAGCGCCCCAAGGGCGGTTTGAAGTTCGATCGTCTTTGGCTCGTAGCCCCTGGGCATGAGGGGCCTTCTTGTCTTGAGCTCTTCAAGCAGCAGCTGCTGTCGCCGGTTTGGTGTAAGGTTTACATAACCTTGGTAAACGCCCGCTACATTAAACAACTCGTCTACGGCTCTTGTATGCCGAGAGGCCTCTTCGCGCAAGTCCAGGTGGACAAGCTCGAGCCCGAATGCCTCGATGCGGGTGAGTAAGGGTTTGACGAGCGTTTTGGCGACGCCCTTTAAGCCCGATGCATCAAGAAGCCCGGCGATGTCCCTTAGCCCCCCGGCCAGCTCGTTTGCTTGGAGTTTTCCTTGACCAAGCTTCTGCCTGAGTTCTTCGAGGGCATTTCGGAACAGCTCTTCTGGAGGGTAGGGGCCTTGATTGGGCTTGAGGGTTGGGTTCGCCTGCGCTATATAGCCCTGGTACACGGAAAGGTCGAGAATCAGCTTTTGAAGGGCGCGCTCGTAGTTCTCCTTGATGAGATCCGTGGCGTAATGCTGGGCCCAGTCGGTGACCTCAGCGGTAACAAAGGGGTTTCCGTCTCTATCGCCTCCGATCCAGCTATAAAAGGAAAGGGGCAAAGGAAGGTCGGGCTCTTCTTGATAGTAGAGGGCGAAGGCCTTCGTTAGCTCCTCCAAAAGCTTTGGCAGAGCCTCCCATAGGCTTGTAGGCAGGTAATAGAGGCCGCCCCGAACCTCGTCTCGAACGCTTGGCGGATGGTCATGAAGCTCCCTGGTGCTCCAAAGAAGCGCAACCCGGGCCTCCAAAAGCTCTTGACCGTCCTGCCCCCTATCCATGCGCTCGAGTATTTTGGCGATGCTCTCGATCTGACGCCTTAGGGAAAACCGCCGAGATTCGGTCGGATGGGCGGTAAAGGTCAAACAAAGCCTAAGGTTAGAAAGCAGCGCCCTGGCCTCGTCTTTGGAAAGTCCCATGTCTTTAACGGCCTTGATGAGCGCCGCAACCGACTCCTGAGGGGGGTTTTCTTGGCTTGCCTGAGCGTTTAGCAGGCGATTTACCCGCACCCTGTGGCGCTCTTCGGCGATGTTGACTAGGTGGAAGTAGCTCGAAAAGCAGCGTACTAGGCCGTGCAGCGCGTTGTGCGAAAGGCCTCCCGTTAGCTTTCTTAGGCGTCCCCTGAGGCGCGCTGCGTCCGCCTTCGCCGCAATGCGCTTGGATAAAAGCCTCACTTCTTCTTCGAGCGCGTAGAGCTCTTCCCCCGAGACGTCTCGAATGGCTTTTCCTAGGGCTCTTCCGAGCAAATTGACTTCGGATCGGACATGCTCGGGAGCGCGCATGGGCCTAACTTGGAGAGAAGACATTGCGCCCCGTTCGCTCATCGAGCCTTACGGTACCCTTTAGGCCGATGCCCTCGCTGGTTTCAAGAAAGCGCATGAAGCCTGTGTCTTGCGCGTCGTTGGCGATAAAGCGCCCCCCTTTTTTGTCCTTGCCGATCACGATGGCGTAGGCCGGATCGCCCGAAGGGTCGTGCATGACGGTGTAGGTCTCGATGGTGGCCTCTCCATCCGGCCTTTGGACGAACGTAGGTTTGGGGAGGGCCTCGATCCGGCGCTGGAGCGCCTCCTTGTCGGCAACGACTGGAATAGCCTCGGGCCTTTTCTTGGAGTATACGCCAAAGCTGTGCCGGGTAAAAAACCAGCCCATTCCGCTTACCATCCCGAAGGCATCCGCGTCTTTCCTGAGCAGTTCCGTCATCGTGGCCAGGGCGTGCGTGACGTAGTTGTTCCCCGGTCCTCCAAAATACGCCAGGCCTCCTGTGACGGTAAGAGGGCGTTGGCCTTCCAAGGGGATTCCGAGCGCTTCGGCGGAAACCTGCGGGGCGCACGGAAAGCAGCTGTAAAAATCCAGGTGGGAAAGTGCTTGAGGTTCGGTATGGGCAATTTTTAAGGCTTCTTGTGCTCCAAGGCCGATAGCCGGGGAAAAGGCGTAATCCTCCCGGTCGGTCACGAACCAACGATCAGAAACTTCAGCGCAGCCGTGCAGGTAGACCCAATGCTCTTCGGGGATTCCGAGCTCTTTGGCCTTTGTTTCCGATAAAACAAGAAGGCAGGCGGCCATGTCCACGTTCATGATGGCGTTCATGTACTTGGTGTAAGGAAACCCGACCATGCGGTTTACCTTCGTGACGGTCCTTATTTCATCGGCGCTTTTGCCGTCTTGGAACCAGGCGTAAGGGTGCTCTTTGGCTATCGCGGCGAAGCTAGCGCAGAACCTGCCCAAAAATTCGCGGTGAGCTTCCAAGGTCCAACCCTTTTTGGCCCGAAGCGCGTTCTCGAACAGCGGGTAAATCTGGATAGGGAGGAATGCCTGGTGGGTCAATTCCTCGTCTTTAACGGGCTGTCTCGAATCGCCTAACTGGGGGATGGTATGCCTTGTTTTTGTCCAGGGGATAGGGGTTCCGGCCTTGTTAAAAAGGCTTACGGCGTGCATCGCCTCGGCCCCGGCAATGAGCGCGGAATCGACCTCGCCTTTTTGGATGCTACATGCGAGCTCTCCCACGAGCCACTGGGGCGTGTGCCCCGAAATGGTCGTATACAGCGACTGCTTGGCGGACAGCTTGATGCGGGACTTCAAAAGCTCCGGCGCGTCCCCGTAATCCCAAGCAATGATGTTGACGACGGCAAGCACGTCCAGAGCGCGCGGAGTCCTCCCGCCAAGCTCGGAATTCATGGCTTCGAAGGCGCGTTCAATGAGGGCCAGCGGTTCGAGCGCGTCTTCCAGTTTTTTTGAGCGGTTGGTGAACTGGCCTGCGCCTGCAAGAACGACACGCTCCATGTTGGGGCCTTTCCGTGGCACGTTTGTGCGGAAGCTTGGGTTGGTTGCCTTTAGCTTAAGCCGGTTAATGCTATTTTTTCATCCCAGCAACCCTTTGCTGGGCAGGACGGCTAAGACAACGCTGTAGCCAAGCATTGAGGTTGAGGTAGCTAGAAAGGTCAACTCGTCCAAAGAGAGCAAGGCTGTAAACTGAGGCAACGTTCAAGTCGCCGATAGTGAACGTTTTGCCCAGGTATTCGCGTCCCGCAAGGTAATCGTCGATGACCTTCGATGGAGCCTTTAAAGCCTCTTCGGCGGCTTTGGCTGCTTCTTCGCTGCGTTGCTCCGGAGGCAAAGCAACGCGGTTTTTAACTATAGCGATCAGGTGTGGTTCGACTTCAGTAATTGCCCAGAAACTCCATTGATAGCAATAGCCGTGATCTACTACTGATGCGGGCCAGAGCTTGCCTTGTCCGTATTTTTCTGCAAGGTAGAGGTTGATCGCCAAAGATTCCCAGTAGACCTTGCCGTCGTCTTCAAGTGCCGGTACGTGGCCGTTGGGGTTGATTTTTAAAAACTCGGGTGTGCGGGTTTCTGCTGAAGGTACAACCGGAACGTGCTCGTACTGCAGCTCCAGCTCCTCTAACGTCCACAGACACCGAGCAGCGCGTGACATTGGCGAACCGTACAATTTGATCATCATGCTTTCCTTTTGTTTGTTTTAAGCTTGATTAGGGCCCCTTTTGGACATCTAGGGCCTCCCCGTGTTTCTCATGCGAACAGGCAATTCTGCTTAATGGCATCGAAGAACGCTCGAGTTTAGTCCTGCCATAGCCCTCGGGTCTTGTGCCAGCCTTCGATGCTTTCTTCCGGGTATTCCTTGAAATGGACATGTCCTGGCCCTTCGGGAACGATGACCCATGCTGGAGCGTAGCTAAGCATGATATGGACGCGCTCTGGGGGGATGGGCAGGGGGGTGTCGATCGCCGAAGCGAAGGGGTGGACAAGCTCGGGCCACCTTGGATCCCACATCCATAAGGCCGAGCCGCACCCGCTGCAGAAATGCCTTTGCCCAGGGCTTTGTTCCACACGGCCGTCCGGCATCTCGATGCGCGCCTGATAAACGGAAAGGCTCTCCCCGCCGTTTACCTTGAGCGTGCCCTTTTCGCCCATAATGTTGACGGCCCCGCCGTTCCCCCCTTGGGTCTTTCTGCAGATCGAGCAGTAACAAATCATGAATGGGTAAGGGGTATGGCTCTCCAGTGTAAAGGTGATGGCCTTGCAATGGCATGAGCCGGAAAGTTCCATCTTATCTTCTCCTCGGCTTTGCCGGGCTCATTTCGGGGGCTTGATATTGTGTCCAAAATTCCCACGCAATATCATTGTGGCCGATTTCGCAGGATCATGGCAACCTTCGAAGCCTCCCATACCACGATCAGCGAGCTATGCTGTTCTGCCTACTACTCTTTCATGGTTTTTATACACGATGCCAAGGCGTGAGCCCGCCGAGCCAAGGGGGACGAGCATGGGCGTTTCCAGTTTATGAAGCAACGTCGGCCTAGGTACCCGCTAGGCGGGGCATCCGGTAACATGTTACAATTGGAATATGAGGGTTCACCAAAAAAAGGGGCTCCTCCTATGACGGAAGCGGCCAGAAAAATGAGGGCCTTGAGGGCTAGGTTGAGAGCCCGTGGTCTGCGCCCCATCCAGCTTTGGGTACCGGATACGCGCTTATCGGGCTTTATTGAGGAAGCCAGAAGGCAGTCTGCGCTCGTCAGCCGCTTAGCAAGCGAGCAGCAAACGCTTGATTGGGTCGAGGCCGCAAGGGACACCGAAGGCTGGGATTGGAGCTGAAACGCGGGGACATTGTCCTCTGTGTCGCTCCCGGAGACTACGGAAAACCCCGCCCTGCGGTGATCGTTCAGTCGGATATTTTTAACCCCACGCACGTAAGCATCGTCATTTGCCCAATTACGAGCACACTGCAAGACGCGCCGCTTTTCCGCCTCGATGTAGAACCTTGCAACGAAACAGGTCTCGTTAGGCCCTCACAGATCATGGCGGACAAGATCACAGCCCTAAAACAAGAAAGGATCCGGGCCAGGCTTGGCAAGATTGATGAGCACTTGAGGGTCAGGCTGGATAGGGCCCTAGCCCTTTTCCTTGGTTTTGCCAGGTAAGCTTAGAAACGCTGACCATGCAAAACGTCGCCCATACCTTCC
>WOYI010578244.1_pt1 | contig 21948 bp, 18 predicted proteins | sample 6423411 | NCBI WGS metagenome assembly WOYI01 (sample SAMN13441803, study PRJNA592873) | oil field metagenome | biome: oil field; feature: oil-well bore; material: oil-contaminated soil; isolation source: oil-contaminated soil from oil-well borehole | place: Germany: Wietze | collected 2016-10-18 ... | reverse complement strand
CGAGTCACCCAAAGCCAGTATTGGCGCTCGTTAGGTTCTGAAATGTCTAACACCCCTGAGATCCGAATTTCCTGATTGGAAGTTGCTTCATTCGATCGACCCTGATATCTGTATTAGTCCCTTTATCCAATCATCAACGGCCTGCTTTGCAGTATTCATGTCATCCAGCTCTTTTTCCTGGTGAGCAATATACTCATTTCTGAAGGAATAAATTTTATCTACAGTATCCAATATATCCTTCTTTTCTGGATCCGCAAATTTGCTTTTGATCGCAGAGAAGAGCCCACCGGGCGGGACCTTGGGGCTTCTTGCATACTCCAGACACCATTTCAATAGCCCTATGGGCATTATCCCATCGTTCTCCAGAAGAGTCCGGCGCAAGTTAATTGCTTGCCTCTTATGAAAGCTCTCGTCTCTTGGATGCAGGACGCTCAAATCAGGCTCAAAGAACCTCTGCCTCTTATTGGGATCATCGGGAATGGCACCTTTTAGAGTTGAGATGATGTATCCTTTGGCAGCTTCATCCACTGCTCCGAGAAGCGGAGCGAAGACAGGAGAATAGGAGACTCCAGTCTTCTTCTCTAAGAATTTGAAGAGGGCTATGGCCTCCTGAACGCCCTTTCTCGCTTTCAAGGGCAGGCGATCGAAATTCTCATCGCTAATGAATTCATCCAGTGCTATCTTCTCCAGGTTGCCCTTCTCCAGGCTCAAGGGAGCTTCTATCCTCTCCCGGATGAGGTTCTGCTTGGCTGGTTCGCATAAGGAAAACAGTATCTCAAGCTTATTATCATCGATCTGGGAGAAGGTCTCCTGGGGAACATAGAGGTACTCCCATTTGATTCCGCTATCTGAGGCGGCCTGACACCAGGCCATCGCCGCCCGGATCTTGAGGGGAACGTCTATGTCCACCCTTCCCTTGGTCTCAAGCATGACATAGCTGCCACTATCTTTCAGGATTACGAAGTCAGGAGTATAATGAGCCAGCCTGCCGGTATGAGTCTGATAATCGATCCTGATCGCCTCCGGCCCGGCATTTCTGAAGAAGGCCTTGACATCGGGAGCCCGGTCTAAGAACAGGGCCATATCCCTCTCGAAGGCGTTGGTGCATGGAACCAGGTTGAAGACGGTCTTGGAGGCCTCAATGGTGGGATGGCGCTCGGAGTGGTTGGCCTGGTAGGGCTTCCATTGAACCACCGATCTGCCGCTGCCAATTGCCCTCTCCTCCAGTTTGATGGTGCTCTTGCTCAGGATGAGTGGCACGAATACGCCCCGGATATGCTCCCTGACATCATGATCCGCCAGGCGGTTGATCAGGCGCTGGTCGAAGAGGGATACTCTCTCCCCAAAGAGCATGTCAGTCAGGAATATCTCCAGCAGGGGAGCGAGGGAGGGGTGAAGACCGTGCAGGCCGGTGATATGCTCCAGCTCGCTGCGGTAGAAGGATATGGCTCCCACTCCGCTCTCCAGCAGGGGGAGCTTGATGTCCATCTCCTCCACAATCTCATTGGTTATCAGGTGTCTTCCTTCGTAATGGATCTCCTCGGAGGACTGCTCTTTGAGATTCAGGGGCTTGAGGGCAGAGAACTGCTTTTTTATGTCCTCGATGGTCAGTCCTTCCAGCTTGGGAATGCGGGTGTAGGCGGGGGAGATTGAAGGTACGAGCATATCCAGTTGATTTAGGTCCTTGTGCTCGCCATCTGGGAAGATGCTCACGGTGATCTTGGGGACCTTCTCCGCATCCACCACCGTGGGGTAGACGCCCTCTTCTCCCAACTGGTCCTCATATAGCTGCACAAATGCCCGGTGCTCGACAACGGTCAGGATCTCATGAGGGCCGCCGGGATAGGTCATGCGCCGCAGACCTCTGCCGAGGGTCTGCTCAGGAAGGATGTTGGCTTTGGCGGTGTAGGGACGGAGGGGAACAATGGTGGTAACGTTTCGGACGTCCCAGCCCTCCCTGAGCATCAGGACGGATACGATGCATTGATAGGGGCTGGTTCCCTGGTCAAGTTCGCGGGAGAGTTTTCTTAATTCCCTCAGATCCTCATCTTTGATATCCTTCTCGCTCTCCTCGAATACCGGTATGCCGCTCTTCTTTCCGCCCATCCATTTGATCTTGCCTTTGAGGCGGGTGTGGAGGTTTATGGTCCGGCCATTAAGCTCTGAATACAATGAGGAGTTATTCAATTCCCGGGCGATCTGGTCTGCGGCCTCGGTATTCTCGGCCATGATGAAGAGCAACGCCTTCTTGCCGCTCTTCTCCCATTCCTCTCTGGAGAGAAGCCAGCGCTTGTATCCGATCATCAGGTGCTGCTGGAATCTATCGGCGGCGTTGTCGCTGGGGCGCTCCACCAGGCCATCGCCCCGGCCTATGACCGGGATCTTGACTATGCCGGCGTCCACTGCTTCGCCCAGGGGGGTATCGCAGATCACATGCTGGAAGATCCTGCCATGGTTGTCCTTGGGGGTGGCGGAGAAGTCGAGCTGGGAGACGATCTCTCCTCCGGTTCGATTATTGATGGTCTGGTGGACATATTCTATGGCATCATTCCAGGCGCTGTCCGGGTCCCAGAGATGATGGGCCTCATCGTTCAAGACCATAATTCTGCGGTGAGAGGTAACTCGTTCTCTCAATGCCTCACCGGTATCAAGGGCTCTGGATTTGGAGACGGCAGGGCCAAGCCAGTCGTGGCTTTCCACCAGGCCTCTACTCTTGCGTTTTGAGGCGTCATAGAGGCGGTGGATGTTTGTCAGGTAGATTCTGCCCCCGGTGGCCGCTCCGCTGGCCTCGTCCTGGAGGACAACGGAGATGTTCCAGTCTCCTCTCCAGGCTTCCGGGATAAGTGGGTCTGCTTCGAAGATCTTGCCGTCCCCGAAGTCCTCCTTGAGTCGCTCGAAGACGGTGATGTTGGGGGCGATGATGAGAAAGTCCCTGGCCAGAGAGGAGTCCTCCTCCCGCAGGGAGTGAAAGTAGCTCCAGACTATGGCCAGGCTCATCACCTTGGTCTTGCCCGAGCCGGTGGCCATCTTGAAAGCGTACTTGGGCCAGCGGTCGTCGTCGGGATTCACACCCAGGGCGGTGTCGTAGGAGTCTTCCCCCAGGAATTCGGCGGTGATGGTGGAGAGGGTGCGAATGCCCCGCACTTCGTGGAGGTAGATGAATGTCTCTATGGCTTCTCTCTGGCAGAAGTAGTAGCGGAATGGAATCTGCTGCCCGTCATTCTCTTTTAGGTGCTCTTCGCCAAACCAGAAATGGAGCAGGTCTCTGGTGGTCTGGGATGCGCCGGGATAGTCGCTATCTCTCCACTCCTTCACCGGTCGGCGCAGGTTCTGGGCTATGGGGATATATGAGGGATGGCGGCCTGATATGATCCGGGCAGGATCGCTCTCCCCTTCGCCTGGGGCGCGATATCTGCAGGGCTCTTCAAAGGTCTGGTAGAGAGGTTCCAGGGCAGCCAGATTGATCACCGGGCCGGGACCATTGCTCCGGGCGGTGCCCATGCTCTCATCGGTTTCAGTCATAGCGGACCTCCACTACGGTGCTGGTATCGCAGCCGAAGATGTCGACCACCTTGATGCAGGCTTTGTATACTCCTTTGCCTGGATAGCCATCAAAGAAGGCGTCGCTTGTGGTCTTGAGGCTGCGGTCCTTGCGGGTGCGGTAGTCCTGCCACTGGTGCTCGAAGGGTTTGCCCTCCTGCCAGTTGAAGTCCACTGCCCAGAAGTCGATGAAGTCGAAGCCGTCCTTTGCCGCCCGATCCTTGAGGGCGGCCAGCTCTTTGCTGGGGACCTCGGCCAGGGAGGGAATGAACTTCTTGAGAATGATATCCACCTTATTCTTCCCGGAGACCTTTTTGATGCCCGGCTCGGCCTCCAGCACTGCCACCTCAAAGAAGGGTGGTGGGGCGGTCCGGTTCTTCTCCATGATCTCCCTGGGGATGGTGATCAGCCTGATCCGGACCTCTTCTGAGGCCTCGATCTCCTGGCAGACCATGCGCAGATCCATCTCGAACTCCCAGGCCAGGCAGTGGACCTCCTTGCCACCGGCCTCGCGGGCGGCGCGGGCCACAGCCCTGACCTCTTCTCTGGTCAGGAGGGAGTCGATGCTGTCCACATAGACGAAGGCCCCGCCCTTTCTGCCGTGCAGCCATGTTGTCGGATTCGCCAGTGGATCGGCGCGGTAGAACCCCAACACCACCCGGCGGTGATCACGGTCGAAGCCCTGAAGGCGCTCTCTCTGCCACCATTGCCGTTCATATCGGCCCAGGTTGTAGACATCGAAGGCCCGGTAGGACTGGCCATCCGCCTGGAGCCTGCGCTGCAGGTCGATCAGACGCTTTCTGCTGGTGTGGATGGCGAAGCGGCCCAGGTCGCACATGATCCAGCGCCGGCCCAGCCTCTCCGCAACGGCGCCGGTGGTGCCGGAGCCGCAGAAGAAATCGGCAACCAGGTCGCCCTCGTTGGAGGAGGCAATTAAGATTTGAGAGATCAATGCTTCTGGTTTTTGCGTTGGATAATCAATCCGCTCCGGATTAGCTCCAAGAACATGTGGGATATCCCAAACATCCCGCATTGGTGCCCCTTTTGATTCTTCATCAAGTACAATTTTTGTTGTTTCCCCTCGGACTTTCTTCCCTCCAAATCGTTTCATAGTTGCTTCAGAAAGCTCCTGATATGTCTGATTCCAGATGTGATTTGCACTCTTCCCATACCAAAGAAGAACATCATGACTTCGTTGGAATGTTGCTGATGGTGCGGGCCAACGACGATAATGCCAGACAATTTCATTCAAGAACATCTCTTGCCCAAAGACAACATCCATCATTAATTTTAAATAATGACCAATATGCCAATCGCAATGAACATACATGCTCCCATGTTCACTCAACAATTCTTTCATAAGGCTGAGTCGTTCAAACATTGTATGCAGGTAGCTGTCGGTACCTTTGCCCCACATATCACGGTAAGCAACCATCTCAATTAGAGATTGATCCTTTTCGACTGCCTCTTTCTTCTTCTCACCGATTGGAACCGTTAAAGTGAAATCCGCCCCCACATCGAATGGCGGGTCGATGTAGATCAGATCGATCTTTCCCCGGAAGTCCTTCAGGAGCGAGGCCATCACCAGCTTGTTATCGCCCCAGATGAGCATGTTTCGAAAGTCATACTGACGGGTGGTCTTCAGCTCTCCCAGGGTGGTCTGGCCTCCGGCCAGGGCCTCGCTCCTGGGCATATCCACGGTCTCGATCTTCTGCATGGGCATGGCGCTGCCTGCAACGTCCACCGGGCGGGGGTTGCCGTACTCATCATATTTGCCGTCCCAGACCAGCTCGGTCTTCCACCCGAAGAGCGGATGAGGGTTGTCCGGCCCCCAGCGAACGGGCTCAGTCAAGGCAGAAGGCCTCCCGGAGAGGAGCAATGACGGGAAATGACTGTGCAGCAGGCTTTGCAGACGTGGGGCAGATCGTCAATTATTATAATCCTCCTGGCGAAGGCTCTGCCCTGGCAGACGAAAAAGGTTTTGCATGAACGATACTCTGTACGAAAAGCATTTATATTATTTAATTAGTTACCCATTGGGATGTGCGCTTTGCGCATAGATGACCGATGGGAATGATCTTTATACTTTTCCGAAGAGATAATCTCTGGCGATGATGAAATTGGGCTTGATTACGTCATAATAACGTAAAGCCTTCTGTCCTTGAGCAACGGATTGACTTTCATGGGGAGGTACCTGGCCAAATCCCGCTCTATTGCCCTATCAGTTGAGCACTGATCAACATAAACAGTGATCTGGAGAGGATGGCTTCCTGTGCAGCGATTCGAGATAGATTTGAAGAGGTTGATGGAAGCCTATTTTGCCTTCATCCCACAGTTGGGCATCTAGCCTTCTCTTTCTATCTTTTCTAGGATTTCCGCCGCTCTTGGGTAGACAAAATTATGATGATCCACATATAAAAATTGGACTCTGTTTCCTTTTATCCTATAAACGATGACATAAGGGTTTACATGGGTGCCGCGAGCGTTCCTTAGATTGTGGCTTTTTGGATTACCTATTGATGGATTATCGAGAATCTGGCTGATTTTCTTAAGGAAGCGCTCTTTCAGCGCCTTATTCTTCCTGGTAAGCTTTGAAAACTGCTCCTCAAACTCAGGAGTTGATTCAAAGTCCATGTGACCTACTCAAGGTTCCTCAAATGGTCCAAGAACTCTTCCTTGGTCTTGAAGGTCTTGACTAAACCGGCATCAGCCTGTTTGATGCTTCTGCGAACCCCTTCCTCAAATTCCTTCAGGGCGGTCTCGTTTGCATCCTGGACAACTATCCGTTCTTTTGCTCCGGCCATGTCATGTACTCATCCCGTAGGAGAGATATAGGTTTCGATGTGGCCTGCATCATACAGCGAGGGATATGATCAAACTTCAAATCCCTTAAGAGCGCATAGGAAAAGTGCTATGTTCGCTGAGTATATCCAGGCGGCTTTATCTAAGGCAACTTATGAGATCATCGAAGACCAAGAGCCTTTCTACGGCGAGATCCCCGAACTTCGAGGAGTGTGGGCTATAGGAAAAAACCTGGAAGAATGTCATGAGAATTTGAAGGGCGTTATCGAAGGCTGGATAGCCTTAAGACTGCGATTGGGTTTAGCCATACCACCTATTAACGGGCATGCGATAGAGATCCCCTCTCGGGCTGAAGCAGTTGTCTAGACTCACAAGCATCTCATGGAGCCTTTCTTTTATATAGACCGGATAAACCCATTTGCAGATAATACTTTTGTCATGACCACTGGATCTTGCGACTCCTCGAATACTTCCTTTCTCTGAAATCTCTGCTAGAATCCTCATAATCTCTTTCCAGGATGTGGTCAATCCGAAAAACGGCGTTCCTCTCGAAAGAGCAAATAGAAAGATGCTCGACTGGAAATTCATGCTCCGGTTGGGATTTGAACCCAAGTCGAAGGAGTGAGAGTCCTACATGATTGGCCGAGCTACACTACCGGAGCGCGGATTGGGGGTGGTTTCTCCTATCATTTAAGGCTTTTGGCCCTGTAGAAAGCAGTCGCAACACTCCCTCAATACACACTGCTCATGCTTCGGCCCACGGGCTCGGCAGATCTGCCTCCCGTGGCGGATCAGGTTCAGGTGAAAGGAGTGGTAGCATTCGGGGGGAACTATCCACTCCAGGGCTTTCTGCGCTTTCTCCGGCGATAGGTTTTCAGTAACCAGGCCCAGCCGCCGCGAGACCCGGAATACATGGGTGTCCACGGGCATGAACGGCATGCCAAAGGCAAAGAGCAGGACGATAGACGCCGTCTTCGGCCCAACGCCGGGCAAGTTCAGGAGGTAGCTCATGGCCTCTTCTTTGTCCATTTCCCCCAGAAAGCGGATATCCATCGCCCCCCTGTCCCTCTTTATGCTGAGGAGTACCTCCTGTATCCGCTGGGCCTTGATATTCGCCAGACCCCCCTCCCGGATGCAGTCCGCCACCTCTTCCGTTGGGGCCAAAAGGAGCGACTCATAATTCCCGTAGTCCCTCTTCAGATTGGCAAACGCCCGCAAGCTGTTGGTATCGCTGGTATTCTGAGAGAGTATGGTCATCACCAAAAGGTCCAGAGGATCGATATGATCCTGCCGGGGAACGCCATACTCCTCCTCCAGAATACGAATGCAAGCTAGAACCTTATCGCCGACCTTCTGCTTTGCCATCCCTGCTGACACTGGCTCCTTTTGCCTTAAAGCTTAAGCAGAGAATTCGGCAACCGGACAGCGTCCATCCTTCTGCCCATGGCCCTGGCTGGAATCCTCTCAATGCTCCTGATCTAGAGAGGTCTTGATATAATACAGGAAAAAGAAAAGATGGGCCCGACGCGGTTCGAACGCGTGATCCCCGCCGTGTAAGGGCGATGTCATAACCAGCTAGACCACGGGCCCTGCCCCTTTACTATCTGCTCGTCATATTAGATCTTATCGCTTAGCCCTGGCGAACAAGCCCGGCCGGCTGCCGGGCTGCTCGCGACCTTTTGGGCTATTCTGAGTTTTCTCAACCGCATAATTCAGGACCTGGTTTTTCGCTCCTCCTCTCCGCGGATGAACATTCCTGTCCGGGTCTCATCCAGCAGCTTTTTCGAGGGCTTGGCCGTGGCCAGGCTCACCAGGATCATCGCTGCCACTGCGAGGACGAATCCGTACATGCTGGGGTGCATGGGCATGGGGGCGATGAACTTGGCATAATAGCTGAAGGCGAACGTCCCCACCAGTCCCAGGATCATCGAGGCCAGAGCCCCCTCCCGTGTGGCCCGCCGCCAGTACAGCCCGGCGAACAGCGGTGTTACAAAGCAGGCCAGCATCACCCCGATGGCCATCCAGATCAGCCAGGCCAATAGCTCCGGGGGATTGGACCAGGCCAGGTACAGAGTGATAACCGTAGAGGCGACTATTGCCGCCCGGCTGAGCAGGGTGATCGACTTCTCCGAGGCCTCCTTGTTGATGAACTGCCGGTATATGTCCCAGCTGACATAGCTTCCTATGGTCAGCATCAGCCGGTCGGTTGTGGACATCACTGCGGATAGGACTATCACCGCCACCAGAGGGGCGAATATCCCCGGAAAGACATACTCCGAGGCCACAATGAAAGAGTAGTCTGCAGGATTGGAGACCCCGGTAGGCATGGCGATCATCCCCTCCTGGGTCATCGATCGAGCGGCATATCCGGTGATCTTGCACAGATACATGATCACCGCATAGATGACGAAAGCGGCAAGGGGAGCCCACTTGAAGTACCGGTCCTCTCTTGCGGCCAGCACATTGTTTACCACATGAGGAGCTGCTGCCAGGCCAAAGGTGAGCAGGAAGAAGAATGAGACCAGGTACATGGGGGTCATGAAGGCATAGCCGGCATAGGGCGGGTGGACCTGGGGATACCACAGGTGAGTCATGTTGACATCGATCTCCGCTAAGACAGTATTGACATGGGTCAATCCGCCGGCAGCATCGATTACCGTCGGACCGACGAGCAGCACCCCCAAGAGAATCATCATCCCCTGGATCAAAGAGGCCATCCCAATGGCATAGAGCCCTCCCAGGATGGTGTAGCCCATGACGATGACCGCACCGATCACCAGCGCCCACTGATAGGGTATCTTGAATAGCCATGACAGGACCATGCTGATGGAGATGTACTGGCCCACCAGATAGATGATGGAGATGAAAACGCCGATTATGGCGGATGTGCCTCTGATCCCCCGGGGGCTGTAGAAGCGGTGGGCAAAATAATCCTGCATGGTCACATAACCGGTCTTGGCGGCGACTGCGTGAAGCTTCGAGCCGAAGAACAGTATGCATACCGCAGCGCAGAGGGGGACGAATATCTGCTCCCAGATGCTCGGCCAGCCGGTGGCATATCCCAGACCCGCCACTCCCAGAATGGTCATGCCGCTGCAGATGCTGGATACCACGAGAAGAGTGAATGTCCAGAATCCCAGGTTCCTTCCCGCCACTAAGAAGTCCTCGGAGTTTTTGATCTTCTTTGAGGCAAAGGCTCCAATGGCGATGAGCCCTATGAAATAGACAGCAACAACAACTAAAGTGATAATATCCATATCTATCACCACCTCAAAGCCCATATCAGGAGCAGAATCGAGATGAATACTGGTACAATGATGATTCCTATGAACGTCTCCGTCGGCAGTCCTATGATCAGATTAATCCCTCCACAGTGTTACGTGTGAGCATGGTTCAGATTGAGGATCTAATAAAGCTAACCGTTCTGAACTGAGGGTGTTCAACTGAGAGCTTTTATAGTGATCTCACCACGTCTTGAGGGATGAGCGAGCTACTTTCCACCTCCGGCAACAGACTTCTGGGGCTTTGCGACGACGTCTCTAGAGCTGTGGCCTCCTCTATCCGGGATATGATCGGCACCGCGTCCGGCGGGCAGATGGTGAATATGGGTGCAGACGGCACTCCCACCAAGGTGATCGACCGCGCAGCAGAGGATGCGGTCCTGGATGTGTTGCAGTCGTCGGGCATGGGCTTTTTGGTGCTGAGCGAGGAGAGGGGAGAGGTGACGATAGGCGAAAATCCCGACCATTTCCTTCATCTCGATCCCCTGGACGGAACATTCAATGCCATTTCTGGCATACCATTCTACGCCCTATCAATCTACATCAGCGGGGATGACTGCCGGTTGGGATATATTTATGATCTCGCTCGAGGGCAGAGATTCTATGCCGAAGCGGGCAGCGGAGCTTATGCCGGATCGGGAGAGAGGATATGCGTATCCCGGAATGAGGACTTCAAGAATTTCAGCATCTCTGCTTATACCATCAGGCCTAACACAGGAAGGATTGTTGGAATTGGAGACAGGGTTAGGAGGATTCGAACCTTAGGGAGCGCCTCATTGGAGATGGCACTGGTCGCCTCGGGCAGGCTGGATGCATTTGTCGATCTGCGGGGAATGATGAGGGTGGTTGATGTGGCTGCAGGCTGCCTGATCATCGAGGAGGCGGGTGGAAGGGTGTCTGATTCAGATGGAAACCAGCTCCATATGGCAGGAGACATGTGGCAGAAGAGGTGTCTCGTCGGCTCCAACGGCCGGCGGCATGAGGATCTGCTGAGGCTCGTCGAAGGTGGTTGCGATTAAGATCGGATTTGTCTCCCGCAGGGAGGAGGAGTCTGTCTTGCTGGCAGAGAGGCTCATGGATGAGATCGAGTCCTGGAATAGCGGTGTGCGGATCCTGGCAGACGAGGATCTTGCCCTAAAGATTGGAAGGCCGCCCTCATCCGTTCAGGAGATGGAACGGCAAAAGGTGGATTTCATTGTCTCCATAGGAGGAGACGGCACCATACTCAGGACCATTCATAAGATGGCAGACCCGGTGCCAATCCTGGGGATAAACATGGGCACCCTGGGATTTTTAGTGGATGTGGAGCCGGCGGATGCTCTAGAGACCATCAAGCGCCTGATTTCGGGATTCGTGGTGGACGAGCGTTCCCGGCTGAAGCTGCTATTGAACGGGGTCTGCATGCCCCGTGCCACTAATGAGATCGCCTTTATCACTGCCAGCCCGGCCAAGATGATCGAGTTCGAGATCCTGGTGGACGGCTCTCTGATGGAGGACTTCCGGGCGGATGGGGTGATCATAGCCACTGCCACCGGCTCCACCGCCTATGCCATGTCCGCTGGAGGGCCCATCGTCGATCCACGGGTGGATGCCATAGTCCTGGTTCCCATGGCCCCCTTCAAGCTCTCCAGCCGCCCCTGGGTGATGCCCGGGAACAGCGTCATCGAGGTCCGGCTCAAGCTGCCTGAGAAGGAGGCGCTGGTGGTGGTTGACGGCCAGAGCTCGACGAACATATCCACCAAGGATTCAATAGTGATAAGCAAGGCCAAGACCCCGGCCAGGTTTGTGAAGGCGGCAAAGGACGGCTTTTACGCCAAGGTGAAAAGCAAGCTGGCCTAGGCAATCGAGCTGGCACTCAATTTGCCGTATCATGCTAATGCCGCCAGCCTTCAGCCCACCTCTCTTTTGAGCATCAGCGTGGCAGCGATGAACATCAGCAGGAAGAAGGATCCCAAAAAGATGAGATCCGGCAAGATCTGATACAACGATGCTCCCTTGAGCATTATCGCCCTCAGGGCGTCGCTGGCATAGGTCAGGGGCAGAATGTTGGAGATGGGGCGGAGGAAACCCGGAACGGACTGAACCGGCCAGAACACCCCGCACAGCACTATCTGGGGAATGATTACAATGGGGATGAACTGCACCACCTGAAACTCGCTTCTAGCGAAGTTGGATACGAACGAGCCCAGAGCAAGTGCGCCTGCGCCCATCAAGAGGATGATGGCGAAAGCATCCAGAGGGCTTCCCTTCATTGGCACGCCGAATAAAAAGATCACGATCAAAAGAGTGGTTGCCGACTGGATGATGGCCACCAGGCTGAAGCCCAGGATGTAGCCGGAGACGATCTCCACCTGGCTCAGGGGCGAGACCATGAACTTCTCCAGCGTCCCCAAGGTCCTCTACCGTCAGGTCGGGATAAAGGGCCTTATGCTGGGTCATATAGCCGATATGAGAGTAGATCTCCTCCACACGAGAGACGGGGCGGCCCAGGACCCTCAGCCCCTTCTTCCTTCTGCGAACGGCTGTGATCAGCACTGCAGCCAGCAGGGCGAGAAAAAGTAGAATGGCCAGTGCCCATTCCCGTCCTCCCTCCTCAATTCTCAGATAGGCGTTCTCCCAGTCGGTCAGGTCATCCCTGCGGCTGTCAGAGAACTGGAAGAGGATTTTTAGCTGGTAGTTCTTGCCGGGAAGGGCGTCCTTGGAGACATCCAGCTTATAGAGAAGCTCTGCCTCCTCCTGGGGCACAAGGGTGGGGATGGGAGACTCGTCAACGCTCACATACAGGCCGCTTTCCGGACGGTGACGGGCGACCAGATCCGACGCTCGGTCGTCCCCCACATTCTTCACCCTTATCCGGACCACATTCCCCTCTGAGCCCGGCCGAAGGGAGGTGGGTGTGACATTTAGGACCTCAAACTGGGCACCGCTTCTCCTCTCGACAATCAGGTCGATGGGAATTGTCTGGCTGAGGGAATCGTACCAGTAATAGACGTCCGGGTTCTCCGGCCGGTCATCATCCTCTTTCACCGCCACGTCCTTCTGATAGGTGTAGTTGACAAGAGCTGTCAGGCAGTAGCTGCCGGGGAGGGCGTTCTCATAAGACTCAAGGGGGAACTCCAGCCGGGGCGAGGTCTGGCCCTCGCGGATGTTTCCGGGAAAGGCGACCGAGCGCTTGATATCTATTGCGCTCTCGTTCTCCGCCCGGAGGAGGACGGAGGATAAGGATAGAATCAGAGATGCAACGAATACGAAACGTGCGAGGTGCAGGGCGGCGTACTTCCCTGAGTTGTCAATTGATCTCTTGCTTTTTGACCATTTGTCAAATCATGGGGACCAATCCTCCTTCAGCCGGCCTTGACCGGGCATGACAAAAATCCGAATAAGAGTATGGTGCTTTTGCTATTTGGATATTGCCATCTCTGCTGGCCGTTCATTCCTCGCAGCGAAACCGAGGCCTGAACATGGGCACCCTCAGCCGATATTCCTCGTATGCCTTTCCGAACTCCTCTTTCAGGGATCTCTCCTCATGGAGGGCACCGAGATAAAAGTAGAATGTGGCCATGATATTGAAGGTCAGAAGATTCATGGTCATGATCGGGCTGCTCCAGAGGAAGAGAATGGCAAACAGGAAGAGTGGGTTTCTCAGGTGGCAGTAAAGGCCACCGGTCACTAAAGCTCGCTCCCGGCCCGAACGGGGCCGCCCCTCCAGCCCCAGGAAATCCAGAACGCCTGTCTGGAAAAGGGTGACAAGCAGCATGGCCGCCGCAAGGAGCTGGGCGGCGGCCATCAGCCCAAAAGCCGGCCAGGGAGCGATGTAGATGAACTCATCCGGCAGATAGAGGAGGATAAAGATGAAAGGCAGCAGCATAATCAGGGCCAGCAGATTGAAGGCCAGCCGCCCCCAGCGGTCCAACGCCCCGCACGCCCTCTCCTTTGCCCATCTCTTGAACCGGGGATCGGCCAGGAGGCTATGAACAGAGGCAAAAACCAGAAAATACGCCGCCATGGCCAATGCACCTGATCCCATATCTGCTCGAACTCCGGAAGGATCTGTTCAGGGCCTCATTTCAGGGGGAGGTAGAATAAGACATCCTCATCGGGAATGCAGGCAACGGACAGGCCACGCCTCTGCAAAAGAATGGAGACCGCCTCCATCAGCTCCAGGATGCATTGGTTGTGCCTTTCCACGCATATGCCCTTGAAGTCCTCAAAGCCTCCGGTGACCAGGTCCTCACCGAACTCCATCTGGGGAAGGTTAACCTCCAATTCTGTGAGCTCCTCAAGACACAGGCCGCTACTCGTGGCCACCTGATCCAGCATCTCCATATACTGATCATAATCCATGGCGTAGACCACTCCCCGCACCCGGCCGGATTGGTCCTCCTTCGATCTGGCCATGTAGAGGGGCAAGCCCGATATGTCTATCTCCTCAGGCGGCTTGCCGCTAGCGATATCTTCTGCCGCCCTCTGCATCACCCCAAGGACGTTATCCAGGCCCTCCAGAACCTTAGAGGCTACGGTTTCCAGCATATCCTTGCCATTAGCGGTAGTCATTTGGCCCTCTCCATCATGTTTTTGCCGGGATCTATTCCCGCCCAAGACCTCGGGGGAATCGTCCGGCAGACCCTCGTCAAAACGCTGCCCATGGCGGCATTCATATCTTGAAGCTAATAGAATTTACGTTTATTGAGAGGTCAGGGATGGTCATGCTGCCGATCTTCTCTTCTGGCAGGAACAAGCAGGAGAACATCCTTTTAGTGAAGGAATCATTGCAGTCCCTTCCCCCCAGGATCAAGGAGATAAAGTCCTTTGAGCTGGGGGTCAAAATTAATCCTTCAGCCCTCTTATAAAGTGGCCGTGGGTAATTCCACCCAAGGCCAGGGGCAGAATCCTCTCCTTCAAATCCAGCAGCCCCTCCTTTAAAGGCGCAGGAGCAGTGGCCATTAGCTTTTCGGTCAGCTCTATCGCCTGATTATAGGCCCCTGTAATTTCCCGAGCATAGCTTTCCGTCCGCCCTCTGGCGTCCAGTGATACCCCGTCCAGTCCTATCCGGCAGATCTCAGGCAAGAGGTCGATCAGGCAGGTCTCGGCGGAGTTGAAGATATGGGTCCTGCCTTCATCATCCACCTTCAGGGGAAAGATGTGCTTAAAATCCTGCAGGCCCCAGAACTCCTCAGAATATCTTCCTTTAGCGAGTTGGGGGATAGAGTCTTCGGCCACCATCACCTCCAGGCTTCCCTGGACGATCAGCTCCAGCTTCGGGGTGCCATCCCGGTCGGGCAGAGCCCGGAGGGCAGCGGCGGTATGGGCAAGCTGGTGGCTGGATAGCTCCGGGGAGAGGGTGAGCCAGCAGAACTGGGGTGCAAGGGCCTGGGCCGTCAGGTGGTTCCATACGTTCAGCCCGGATCCGCCATAAAGCGGCATTTCTGGCATCTTCTCTTTGATCGCCCAGGCAGGGCCGACGTTCTCCACCATGATCCCGTTCACCTGGACCTCGGAGAGCAGTGGCAGGGCAAGGTCAATGAAATCATCCCGAGTGATTCGCGGCCACTTCCAGATCAGCTCTGTCTTGCAGCATAGCTCTTTTGCCTCCAGAAGCTGGGCCAGGATCGTCTCTTTTCTATCCTTATATCCTCGCCCTTTTTCCATCAGGGGCTCGAAGTATATCCGACGAGATCCGCCGTCTACTGCACCCTTCAATATATCCAGGCGGTCGGCATAGACGGACAATTTGGGCCTGCTCCATTCCTCCCCAGCCCTTCTCGCCGGAAGCTCGAGCTTCTGGAGGCGATCCTTCGCCTCCCTGATCCGGTCAGATGGTGGCCGGCGTCTCTCCAGCAATGCCTTCTCCAGCCCGGCCAGAAGATCGCGGCGCAGCTGGTTTAAGGCTCCCGGAGGGGAGAAGAGCCCACCAGGATAGTCCATCTCTACCCTCCTGGCCACAAAGGGGGTGCCTCCAGTCTTTCTCATCTGGGACTCGATCTGCTCACGGGTCAGGGGCCTATTTACGGCCTCCTCCATTCCGGACTCACCCCGGGCCACTGCCAGCTCGCCGCTATCCAGCCAGCCCTCGGCAACTGGAATTCCGTCTTCCCAGGTGAGGCGGATGTCCACGGGAATTGAAGCCATCTCCCTGGCTGCGATCTGTTCTGCCCTCCGGGCCAGGGCAGTGCTGCCGGTGAGAAATACTCTGGCCCCGGGACGGACTCTATCCGGGGTCCTGAGTCGTACCAGACCGTCCTTTTCGATGGCCTTCTGCACTACCAGGCCCATCTCCTGGCCCGGAGACTGGAATACCATGCCGTCCCCTTTTTCTGGCACAAGTGAAGCGCAAAGACGGACAGCTGCCTCGCCTCTCTGGGGGTCGTAGGAGGCCACGCTTCCTATGAGGAGCCCCTGATTGTCCGACATCCCTCTGCCCATGACATCCTTTGCCCCCAGCAGGTGGCCTGATGTGAAGTCGCGGTTGAATGCCAGAGCTAAGTCCCTCTCGTCCTCTTTCGAGGGCGACCAGCTGCCGCGGGCGATGGCATCCAGTGCCCTCCGGTAGATGCTGGTGACGATGGCCACATACTGGGGGGACTTCATCCTCCCTTCGATCTTCAGGGACTGCACAGGCGAGCGCACTATCTTATCCAGATGCCTGTAGACGGAAAGGTCGCGAGTGGAGATGATATAGCTCTCCTTCTGGGCGACGGCCTGGAGGCCCGCTGGCCGGCCGTATTCGTCCTTTCTGCCATGCATCAGGACATACGGTTTCCTGCAAGGTTGGGCGCACATCCCCCTGTTGCCGCTCCGCCCTCCGATGGCCGAGGAGAGAAGGCACTGGCCAGAGTAAGAATAGCAGAGGGCTCCGTGCACGAATACCTCCAGGCCCAGTCCCGCCTTTTCCACCTTCTGTCCCCATCTTTTGATCTCCTCTATGGTGACCTCTCGGGCCAGGACGACCCTATTGAAGCCGGCATGGGCAGCATAGAGAGCACCGGGGAGATTATGGATGGTCATCTGAGTGGAGGCATGCCTCTCCAGATCTGGAACAAGCTGGCGGGCCAGTGAGGCTGCGCCCAGGTCCTGGAGAAGAATGGCATCCGCACCCAGCTCGTACAGCTGGACGAGGTACTCGGCTAAATCGAGCAGATCATCCTCCAGGATCAGGGTATTGACGGTAACGTAAACTTTCACCTCCCGCAGGTGAGCATAGTCTATTGCCTCCGTCAGGGCGATGTGGTCGAAGTTTGCGGCGAACTTCCTCGCTCCAAACCTCTTGCCGCTCAGGTACACCGCATCCGCACCTGCCGCTATGGCAGAGTGCAGGGCCTGGGGCGAGCCGGCAGGGGCGAGGAGTTCAGGCAGTTTTATCAATGTCAGTCAGAATGATTGTTGCCCCTGAGTTGATAAGCCCTATCCTTGCCGGAAAAGAGGAGCCTCAATGATCATCTCGGCTTTTATTTAGTTGTCCAAAGATGACGATGTCTTAAGCGGGTTATTTATCTTATAAATTGCATTTACATAGTTCTGGTGATGTGATGAATCATTCCAGTGCAATAATAGTTCTGATGGCCCTTTTATTCCTCTCCACCAGCGGAGAGGCACTGAGGACCTTTTCTGGCGATACGATATCCATAGTCGATCCCGTAGAGGATGATATCTTTGCCGCAGGAAACATAGTGAATATCAACGCTCCAGTTGACTCGGCTGTAGTCGCCGGAGGCACAGTGAACGTCAACGCGCCAGTAAAGGGAGACGTCATTGCTGCCGGCGGCCAGGTCTATGTGAACTCCGATGTGGGCGGAAAAGTGGTGGCTGCCGGTGGGACCATCGATTTGAGAGGAGATGTCGGCACCAATCTGGTGGCAGCAGGAGGCCAGGTGAGCATACTTCCGGGCAAGACAGTGGGAAGAGATGCCCTGATCGGCGCCGGCAATGCGGTGAACTCCGGCCGGATCAATGGCACAATGACCGTTTATGCCAGCAGCTTCAACAACACCGGCTCGGCAGGCAAGGTCGACTTCTATCAGACGGAGAGGACAGAGGATAAGGCTCCGCCAAGAGAGGATAAATGGGGCGGCTTTGATCTCTTCAGCCTGATAAGCATCATCGGCTACTTCATCCTGGGACTGATCCTGGTAAAGCATATTCCCGTCATCTTCCGGACGGTGGACGAGGAGATTCGCACCTCCACCCTGCTTCGGACTGTCCTGGGATTCATCATCATCATCGCCTCATTCATAGCTCTCTTGCTGGTGGCCATCACCGTGGTGGGCCTGCCGATAGCAGTGGTATCTACGTTCCTCGTGATCGTCGCCCTGATGCTCAGCGGGACATTTGTGGCCTATAGCCTGGGCCGGTGGATCTGCCTGCAGGGCAAGCTAAAACAGGGGGATCTGGTATGCTTCACCATTGGATTTGTCATTCTCAATCTCCTCTTCCTTATCCCCTACCTGGGCGGCCTGGTGTCCATTGTATCCATGAGCCTGGGCTTCGCTGCCCTTCTGTATGCCGCCCGGCGCCTGATTATGGCAAGCAACAATAAGGTGGCGGCGTTGGAATAAAAACGGAGAGATCAACTTTTTTTTTCTGGCCACCTTTTTTCAGCCGGCCAGAATTATTTTTTTCAATCTCGATCTGAGCCCTTCTGGCCATGGCCTATCCTCCAGCGGATCCTCTTTATAATCCCCAGAAGCGCTCGAGCCTCTCTTTCCGTCAGCTCTGCCCGGCCGAAGATGCGCCGCAGCATCAGCAGGGTATAGTCCTCCTTATGCTCGGGATATGCAATATCCGTAAGGAGATCTCCCGCCCTCTTCCGCAATAGGTTCAGGGTCTCTTTTCCAGCCATCTGGACATTGCCCGAGCTATTGCTTCCGTTGCGGGAGAGCTCATAGAAAAGCACCGCTGCAGAGTGGGAGAGGTTCATCACCGGGTACTCATCTGAGGTGGGAATGGAGACGATCATATCGCACAGGGAGATCTCATCGCTGTTCAGGCCGCAGTCCTCCCTCCCCAAGAGCAGGGCGACTGTTCCCTCCTTATCCCTGAGCTTTTCCGCCAGACCGGCCGGGGTCAGGCAGGGCACCCTTAAGTGCAGCCGCAGGTGGTGCTGCTCATGCTCCAGCCTCTTGCCAGTGGTGCCTACCACCAGGTTCGCTCCCTCCAGGGCCTCGGTCAGAGTTGAGAAGTTGCTGGACATCTGCAGGATGTCCCGGGCATGGGAGGCCATGGCACAGCCATAGTCCTCGATCTTGCAGGGGTTGACCAGGGCCAGGTCATGAAAGCCGAAGTTCTTCATCGCCCGGGCCACAGAGCCAACATTGCCCTCGTAGAGGGGCTCGACCAAAACCACCCTCAGATTCATGGGAGCTATCCCTTTGAGACCCCCAAGGGCATCAGCCTGGCCACCCTGGTGGCTATGCCCAGGTTGTGCACCACATCTACCACATCGCAGGAGGGCTTGTAGACCTGGGGAGCTTCCTCGGCCAGCATTCCAGGGGAGGTGGAGCGGACGGCGATTCCGTCCCGGTTGAGGGCGGCCTTCACCTCTTTGCCTGTGAACTGCCTCAGGGCCTGGCTTCGGCTCATCACCCGGCCTGAGCCGTGGCAGGCAGAGCCGAAGGTCAGATCAAGGGCCTTGTCCTGGCCGCAGAGAACGTATGAGGCCGTGCCCATGCTCCCCGGTATCAGCACCGGCTGGCCCAGGCCCTCATAAGCAGCGGGAATCTCCATTCTTGAGGGACCGAAAGCCCGGGTGGCCCCCTTGCGGTGGACATAGAGCCTCTCCTTCTTGCCCTCCACCCGATGCTCCTCGATCTTGGCCACGTTATGGGCTACATCGTAGAGCAGCTGCAGCTGGGCGCCGGGGAAGTAGCGGTCGAAGACCTCTCTCGTCCAGTGGGCGATGATATGCCGGTTGGCCCAGGCATAGTTGGCGGCGCAGACCATAGCCCCGAAGTAGTGATCTGCCTCGGGAGTGCCCAGAGGGGCACAGGCCAGCTGCTTGTCAGGGATGTCGATATTGTACTTTCTCACCGCTTTGGAGAGGACGTCCAGGTGATCGGTGCAGATCTGGTGGCCCGCCCCCCGGGAGCCGCAGTGGATCATCACTGTGATCTGGCCTTTGAAAAGGCCGAACCTTTTTGCAATCTCCTGGTCATAGATCTCCTCGACCCTCTGAATCTCCAGGAAATGGTTGCCGCTGCCCAGGGTTCCCAGCTGGGGGCGGCCCCGTTTCCTCGCTTTGACCCCCACCTGGGAGGGGTCCGCTCCAGGCATGGAGCCATTCTCCTCGCAGAAATCCAGGTCCGCTTCCACTCCATAGCCCTCCTCGACCGCCCATTCCGCTCCACGGAGAAAGGATTCGGTCAGTTGCTGGTCGGTGGCATGCAGCCTGCCTGTAGACCCCAGGCCAGAGGGCACCGCCTGAAAGAGGGCATCGAGGAGGGTGTTGATGAGCGGCTGCACGTCCCTGGCCTGCAGGTCCGAGCGGAGTAGGCGAACCCCGCAGTTGATGTCAAAGCCCACCCCGCCGGGACTGATGATCCCACCCTGCTCCCGGAAGGCGGCCACTCCGCCGATGGGAAAGCCGTAGCCCAGGTGGGCATCGGGCATGGCCATGGAGTGTCCGACGATTCCGGGAAGGGTGGCAACATTGGCCACCTGGTCGACCGTCCCCAGCTCAACCATCTCCCGCAAGGCGGCTGAGACGAATATCCTGCCCGGCACCCGCATTCCCGGCCGGTAGCCGATGGGCACCTCGTAGATGTTATCATCGATCTTCTCAATTTCCATATCTATGGCGCGAGGGAACTCCGGTCTTTAGGCCGGAGAGGAATTGCGCACTTCACCTCCACTAACTCGCAAATTATTTATTCTCATAGCTGTATCTCCTCCTTGGAGAAACTGTTTCCAAGGCACTCCTAATTTACTGCATTGCGATGCAGTGGGCATCAGTCAGTATGCCCCGAAGCCTCGATATAACCAGGAGGCAAGCTTCGGTCTTCAGGCCGGAGAAGCTGACATCTCACACGTCCACAATCATCAGACATAGAATCTTCAGACATCAAGCACCACCTGAATGCACCACCGCTCGTTCTTCTTGATGGCGAACTTATGCCTGGTGACCGCTTTCACCTCGGCGAGGAACGAGTGCCTCTCCGGGTCCATCCTCTCCCCACCGATTTCCGCCCGGAGCTTCCATCCCTTGCCGTCTTCGATCTCTCCCAGCGCCACCTGGAAGCGGGAGAAGACCGCAGACTCGGTCTCGAAGAGAAAGACGATCTCAGAGAGCCACTGGTAGGCCAGGTCCTCCAGATCCTCTGCCTCAAGCTCCACTTGCCACAATTCCTCAACCTTCACCTGGCCGGGGGAGATCATGGCGCCAAATAGGGCTGCTGCGGCATTGGAGAGCATCTCCTCCGGAGTAGTGCCATAGGCGCGGAACTTGACATCTGCGGTATGCTCCAGATACTCAAAAGGAATCATCATATATTAGTGGGAGCCGCAGGCTTTAAAGCATTGCCAGTCCGCGGACCAGGCCTGCCCTCTGGGCAAGGCCGAGAGCCTGGGCGTACTCGCGGGCGGTTATGGCGCGGGAAAGCTCGGGGTAGCGGCAGGCCTGGTACTCCGGCCGGTACTGGGCCATGACATTCAGATAGGTGTGCACGGATATCTCCTGGGAGATGAAGCGCACCACCTCCTCCGTCCCGGCTGCGCCCGCGGGCAGGACCAGGTGGCGGACTAAAAGTCCCTGCATGGCGATGCCCTCCTCGTCCATCTGCAGGTCGCCCACCTGGCGGTGCATCTCTTTGATTGCCGCTTTATTGACGGCGGTGTAGCCGGGCGCTGCAGAGTACTTTTGGGCCGGGCCGTCCGAGCCGTATTTGGCATCGGGCATGTAGATATCGATGATGCCATCCAATAGAAGCAGGGCCTCCACGGAGTCGTAGCCGCCGCTGTTGTAGACCAGAGGGATGGATAGGCCCTCCTCTCGGGCCAGGACCAGAGCCTCCAGGATCTGGGGGACGATGTGGGTGGGAGTGACGAAATTGATGTTATGGCAGCCGCCATCCTGCAGGACGAGCATCATTCTTGCCAGCTCCTCTGCCTTCACCTCCCGGCCTTGGTCCTCCTGGCTGATGTCCCAGTTCTGGCAGAAGACGCAAGAGAGGTTGCAGCCGGAGAAAAAGATGGTGCCCGATCCCGAGCGGCCCACCAGGGGCGGCTCCTCCCCAAAGTGGGGGGCATAGCTGGCCACCCGGGCCCATCGCCCAGTGCGGCAGTAGCCCCTCTCATCTTCCAGGCGGTTTGCCTGGCAGCGGCGGGGGCAGATCTG
>WOYI010095166.1_pt1 | contig 21948 bp, 15 predicted proteins | sample 6423411 | NCBI WGS metagenome assembly WOYI01 (sample SAMN13441803, study PRJNA592873) | oil field metagenome | biome: oil field; feature: oil-well bore; material: oil-contaminated soil; isolation source: oil-contaminated soil from oil-well borehole | place: Germany: Wietze | collected 2016-10-18 ... | reverse complement strand
GGATACCGGCCTTCACCGGTATGACGGTTTTTCGACTTTTTACGACTTCATCAATCTTTAAACGGTCAAAGCGATGAGCACCAAAAATAAAATTCATCAGCATCCTGGACCCGGCTCCCGAAAGATTATGTTTCGCGGAGATACTGTAACCTTTACGCTTTCATTGGATAAAGAATCGCAAGGTAAAGCCTGGGTGCGCACCAATATAGGCCATGCCTCCATAGCCAGAAAAGCCGTTATCGATTCGCTGGACAGGAATTTGCCATTGCAGGGAACTGAATGGTTCGATATCCCCATGCGACAGGTTGATTCTCATCATTTTTCGGTAATGCTGCCTTTGAGTGAGGTGGGACATTTCGAAGCAAAATGCTTTTTCATGTCCGCCGGCAAAACAAAACCTCTCTGGCCGGAAGGCGATAACATCACCATCAATGTGGAACCGGCAGATTCGTGTTGCGCTAATATCATTTACAACGCTTTTGTAAGGCAATTTGGGAAAAACAAAAATGGACAACATTCTCCAGATGATTCAGACAAATTGTGCATCTTGCACCTTGATAAAAAAGAATATACCGTTATTCCCCGATCAGGCACTTTTCGCGATTTGATTGCCGAACTGGATTTCATTGTCGGCAAACTTGGTTGTCGCTTTGTGCACCTTCTTCCCATTTCTCCGACACCGACAACTTACGGCCGCATGGGAAGGTTTGGAAGCCCTTACGCGGCTTTGCATTTCACAGGAATCGATCCGGCGCTCGCTGAGTTTGATATTAAAGCCACCCCCCTCGAGCAATTTGGCGAACTGCTGGATGCCATTCATGCCCGCAAAGGCAAACTGATGATCGACATCGCCGTTAATCATACCGGTTGGGCTGCCAGCCTTCACGAAACCCATCCTCACTGGCTGCTACGCGACCATACCGGCGATATCCGCAGGCCCGGCGCGTGGGGCGTTGTCTGGCAGGATTTGACCAGTCTTGATTATTCTCAGCAGGACCTTTGGAAATATATTGCTCATGTATTTCTGACATGGTGCCGTCGCGGGGTAGACGGATTTCGATGCGACGCCGGATACATGATTCCATTGCCTGCATGGACCTATATTATCGCTAGGGTCAGGGAACAGTTTCCGGAAACAATTTTTCTACTGGAAGGACTGGGAGGCAGAATATCGGTAACCCGGGATTTGCTCAATCATGCCAATTTTAATTGGGCATATTCAGAACTTTTTCAGAATGACGATCGGATACAAATCGAAAATTATCTGCCTGAAGCTATCGACATATCAAATACAGACGGCATTGCGGTGCATTACGCGGAAACCCACGACAACAACAGACTGGCCTCCCGCTCCAGGATCTATGCCAGGATGCGCACCGCCCTGTGCGCGCTGTGCTCACATCAGGGAGCATTCGGATTTGCCAACGGAGTAGAATGGTTTGCTGACAAAAAGATAAGCGTTCATGAAGCCCATCCGCTAAACTGGGGAAGTGCGGAAAATCAGGTAGATCATATTCGCAGGCTGAATATATTGCTCCGCTCCCATCCGGTTTTTTTTGAAAAAGTTGATTTAAAACTTATTCAAAATGGCGAAGGCAACGTTATTGTATTGCTGCGACGACACGTTCCGTCCGGGAAAAAACTGGTCATCGTTGCTAACCTGGACGATAAAAAAACGGCAGAAGCAATTTGGGTATTTCAGGCAGACATGGCTATCGGCCCATGGATTGATCTCCTGACCGAAAGAAAGATAGAGGTAATAACCGGCCCGGATTATCATACATGCAAACTTTCTCCCGGCGAGGTGTTGTGTCTGACAGTAGACGAAAAAGATTTAGATTTGCTCAAGCAACCGGAAAGCCTTTCTTTTCTCCCTGAACGTTTATTGTTCCGGAAGTTGAAGGCGAAAGCGATGGAAGTGTTCTGCTTCTATCACGGAACACAAGATATATCTGACTTCGACTTAATTACGGCAACAAAACAGTTAAGTGATAATCCTGTGGAATTTTGTCGTTCTTTTAATCCGGATAACCAGGAACACAGGGTTATTTTCTGGCAATGGCCCCGTGACCTCAAACGCGAAGTCATTCTGCCACCCGGACATTTTCTGCTGGTGAAGGCGGACAATCCCTTTCGCGCCACCATCATTGACGGATATGAAGAAAATAAACGGGTAATCGTCAGCGAGGAAAGCCTGCCCCAAAATGACGGAACTCATTTCCTCCTGTTTACGCTCTGTAAAGATATTTCGACAGCAACGCATCTTACATTACGAGTCACTGTATATGAAGGACAAAGAACCCGTCATGAAGATTCCTCTCTGCTTTTCTTAACCGAAACGCCATGTCCGGAATCACCTGCCGTGATCAAACGTAACGATCTCATGCAGGGCAATCATATATTTTTATCCACAAACGGCATCGGTGGCATGTGCAGAGCGAACATAAAGTGGGGGAAACTGAACAGTAAATATGACGCGCTTTTGGCAGCCAATCTCAATCCGCTTTCCCCGGAAGACAGACAAATTATGTTTACGCGCTGCCGGGCATGGATTGTCTATCAGGGGTATTCCCAGGAAATTTGTTTTGACAATCTTGATCATTTTAGGACTGAAGGCAACCAGGGATTCTGGAAATACGAAATTCCAACCGGACAGGGCGAGCGAATTGACCTTCTGATCGCGGTAAAAATGATTCAGGGGGAGAATACCGTTCTGCTTGAGTTTCATCGTTTGCCTGCAAAATCGATCAAGGGAAAACTCGACGACAAAGAATCCGTCCAGTTGATTTTACGGCCTGACATAGAAGACAGAAATTTTCATGAAAATACCAAGGCATACAAGGGACCGGAAAATGCCTGGCCTGCCGCTATCACCATCGAACATGACGCATTTATTTTTACACCTTCGCCGGACAGAAAATTGAAGCTTCATATTTCAAAGGGAGTATTTGTCTCTCAACCGGAATGGTATTATATGGTTCACCGCCCTGCGGAAAAAGAACGTGGTCTGGATCCCGATTCAGATCTTTTCAGCCCCGGTTATTTTTCTGTATTCATGAAAGGCAGGGAAACAATCGGTCTGACTGCTTTTGTCAATGAAAATCTTCCTGTTTCATCATGTCAATTATCCAAAAACCACGCGGGAAAAGAGAATAAATCGGCATCTCCCGAACAGATGTTGCAAGGTGCCCTTAATGCATTTATTGTCAAACGCGACAATTTGAAATCCGTTATCGCCGGCTATCCCTGGTTTCTGGACTGGGGAAGAGATTCGCTCATTTTCTCAAGGGGCCTTATCCAGGCGGGCATGATTGATGAAGCTTCGCAGATACTGAAATTATTCGGGGGATTTGAAGATCACGGCACATTACCTAATATGATACGCGGCAATAACGCAGGTAACCGCGATACATCCGATGCTCCGTTATGGTTTGTTATCGTCTGTGCCGATTTAATAAAAAAGGGAAGTTCACCGGCGTTTCTTTCCGAAAAATGCGGAAACAGAACCATGATGGATATCCTGCTTTCCATAGGCCACTCCTATATCGAAGGGACCTCCAATCATATACGAATGGATCAAACATCAGGACTGATTTACAGTCCGGCGCATTTTACCTGGATGGACACCAATTATCCCGCGTGCACGCCCCGCCAGGGATATTGCATAGAGATTCAGGCCTTATGGCACGCGGCGCTTCTTTTTTTGTCGCATATCGATAAAAACGGGTACAACTGGGACGTATGGGCAAAGACTGTTGAGCAATCTATCATGGAATTGTTCCTTTTAAAGAATGGTTACATGGCCGATTGTCTACATGCACCACCCGATGATCCGGCAAAAAAAGGCCTCCCCGACGACTCCCTCCGGCCAAATCAGTTGCTGGCTATTACCATGGGGGCAGTGTCGGACATGACAACCTGCAGAGACATTCTGGATGCCTGCCAGTCTCTTCTGGTACCGGGAGCAATCAGAAGTCTGGCAGACGCGCCGATAAACTATTCTCTTGAAATCATTTACAACGGAAACGTTATCGGAGATCCCCATTATCCGTATAGGGGCCACTATGGCGGCGATGAGGATACCGGCAGGAAACCAGCCTATCATAACGGAACGGCCTGGACATGGTTGTATCCATCCTATTGTGAAGCTTATGCAAAAATTTATGGTAAAAACGGCATGGCTACTGCCCGATCTTTGCTCATGGGCAGCCTGAAAATTATCCGCGATGGTTGCATCGGTCATTTTCCTGAAATTCTTGACGGCGACTATCCACATCACCAGAGGGGATGCGACGCCCAGGCGTGGGGACTGAGCGAATGGTTGCGTGTATGGAAATTATTGAACAACAGTAATCTACAGATTGGCTAAACTCTTTTTTTCAATACAATTTCCTTAAATTTCACCAAAATTTTATCTGTCGTCTATTTCTCTTGACATAAATGACTTTGATAATTAAACTTGATCTTATGAGGATATCCGGAATTACACCGATATTCAAGGAGGACGATATGAGTATGAAAAAGAAATACATAAAAAACAGCAAGCTGTGCAAAGTAACCTTTAGGGTCCCCAAAGAAGCTTCCATGAACGCCAAATCAATCTCTATTGTAGGTGATTTCAACAATTGGAGTATCAAAGACAATCCCATGAAGAAGCTAAAAAGCGGCGAATTCACTCTGGAGCTGGATCTCGAAACCAAAAAGGAATACCAGTTCCGGTATCTGATTGATGAAAAAATTTGGGAAAATGACTGGGCAGCCGATAAATATGCAAGAAGTGAATATGGCAATTGCGAAAACTCCGTTATCGTTGTTTAAATTATTTTATCAAGGATAGAACAAATGAGTTACCTGCAAACGTTTCAAGTCTTTCCCTACATACCGGAGCCATTGAAGTTTCTGGAAGTGCTGGCAAATAATTTATGGTGGTGCTGGAACCTTGATGCTATCGAACTTTTTCGGCGCATTAATCCGAAATTGTGGGACGAATCGGGACACAATCCTATCGTTTTCTCAACGCTGATTGAGCAAAAAAAGTTCGATGAATTGTCGACTGATTCCAGCTTTCTGAGTTACATGGAAGAAGTTCGTGAACATTTTATCAAACAGGTTACTGAACCACTTGATCAAGTCCAACGGCCAGGCAGAGGAAATGATGTCATAGCTTATTTCTCCATGGAGTTCGGCCTTCATGAATGTCTTCCGTTATTCGCCGGCGGACTGGGAATCCTTGCAGGAGATCATCTGAAGGCCTCTTCTGATCTGGGTATCCCCATGGTGGGAGTCGGCCTGTTATATCGTAACGGTTATTTCCATCAATTTTTGAATCATGACGGATGGCAACAGGAAGGATATCCGGAAACAGACCTGTATAAACTCCCTATCGAAAGCGTTAAAGATACATCCGGCAATGATTTGCACATTACCATTGCCGGTCCGGACGGAGCAATTCAGATCATGATCTGGAAAATCATGGTGGGCAGAATTCCGCTATACCTCCTGGATACAAACATTAAAGAAAATCCTCCAAAGATTCGTGATATTAATTCAAGTTTGTATTCTGCCGATGGAAAAGTGCGCCTGGCCCAGGAAGCCGTTTTGGGCATCGGCGGGATGCGTGCTTTAAATGCGATGGGCATTAATCCGATTGTTTGTCATATCAATGAGGGACATTGTTCTTTTTGTAATATTGAAAGACTGGCGCAGATCCGATCCCGGCATAATGTGGATTTGAAAACGGCCATGGGGATCAATGCGCGAACCACTGTGCTGACCACCCATACGCCGGTGCTGGCCGCACACGACGAATTCCCTCTTGATCAGGTTAAGCCTTATCTTGTTCCTTTTGAAAAAGATCTGGGACTTTCCGCCGACAATCTTTTAAAATGGGGTCAGACAGACCATGACATCAATAAAAGCTCCTTTTCTATGTTTGTTCTTGGATTGCATTTGACGCAGAACCGTAACGGTGTCAGTCGTCTCCACGGCTCTGTCGCCAAACGCATGTGGTCATTTGTGTGGCCCGAAATACCGGAAGAAGAAATTCCTATCAATTACATTACCAACGGCGTGCACATCCCTTCCTGGATATCTATCGAAATTTCCAGTCTTTTTGAGCGATATTTCGGTCGGGACTGGCTTATGAAAACATCAAACACTGATATGGCCAAACGCATCGATAATATTTATGATGAAGAATTATGGCGTTCACATGAAATGAGCAGAACCCGGTTAGTCCGTTTCTGCAGAAAATGGATGGTCAAACAATATGCGCGGAGAAATGCCCCCAAATACATTATGAAGGAAGCGGAATCCGTGCTGGATGATAATGTATTGACCATTGGCTTTGCGCGGCGATTTACCACCTATAAACGTGCAAATCTATTATTCAATGACATGGATCGGTTTGAAACTATTCTAAAAAATGAACAACATCCTGTTCAATTTATTTTTGCCGGAAAAGCTCATCCAATGGATAACGAAGGGAAAAAAATTATCCAGCAAATTGTTCATCTTTCCAGACATCCTGAATACCATCATAAAATTCTCTTTCTCGAAAATTATGACATTGACATTGCACGGCATCTGATTCAGGGAACCGACGTATGGTTGAACACACCGAGACGTCCCCTGGAGGCTTGCGGCACTTCAGGAATGAAGGCAGCGGCCAACGGAGTTCTCAATCTCAGTATTCTGGACGGCTGGTGGTGTGAAGGCTATTCTCCGGAAACAGGATGGGCTATCGGTACCGGAGAAGAATTTACTGATCATCAATATCAGGATGCCGTGGAAAGTCATGCCCTGTATAACGTATTGGAAAATGATGTAATTCCTTGTTTTTATAACAGGAAAAACGGAGGACTCCCCTTACGCTGGCTGTCCATGATGAAGGCTTCAATTCGGCTGGCACTGGAGCAATTCAGCGCACAAAAAATGGTCACCAATTACAACCATTTCTTTTACATGCCCGCTATTTCACAGTACGACGACCTGACGCGGGACAAGGCTGCGCAAGCCATCCGATTGAAGAATTTATATGAGCGACTTCGTGAAAAATGGTCTGCCCTATCTATAGAACTGCCTGTCAGAAAAGACAGTGGGGCATTGAAAGTTGGCGAATTTCTAAACATTTCAACAAATGTGCATTTGGGTGAACTTACGCCGGACGAGGTTGATGTGGAATTATTTTACGGACACATGAAAACTGTGGAAAGCCTTGCTGATGGGAAAACTCAACAAATGAAAGTTGTGGAAAATTTGGGCAACGGTATCTATCGGTATGAATGTTCGTTGCCCTGTACAATTGCCGGTCGTTTCGGATTTACGGCACGCGTAACTCCCAAAGCGGATTCCTTTATTAAATACGCCCCGGGATTAATTACCTGGGCATAAACATAGCCTTTAATCAAGGTAAATATCTGTATCTCGTTGCATTGATTTTCGTTTCGGTGGACCTAATTAATTTATGATTTGTGATTTATCGCGATACGATATTTTTGTGAAGTCATCTTTGAAAAAAACGAGGGAACGCTGACCCGATATGTTTCGCCGCAGAACAAAACCACGCGTGCTCATTGTAACTCCGGAAGTGACCTATCTCCCGGAAGGAATGGGAAAAAACGTCAATCATCTAACCGCCAAAGCAGGAGGTCTTGCTGACGTCTCTGCAGCCCTGATCAACGCACTATTTGCGCAGGGAGGTGATGTTCACGTTGCGCTACCCGATTATCGAAACATATATAATCAGGAATCAGAAAGATTATTCAAAAATGAATTAAAAAAAATAAAAAGAGAAGTCTCTACGGAACGTATTCATCTGGCCGAAGACAGGGCATTTTTTTACATGAATTCCGTTTATTCCAGCTACAACTGGGAAAACATAAAAATTTCATTGGCATTTCAAAGAGAAGTCATCAACAACATTATTCCCGTCGTCAAACCGGATTTGATCCATTGCAATGACTGGATGACGGGATTACTTCCGGCCAAAGCCCGGGAACTAGGTATCCCCTGCTTATTTACCATCCATAATATTTTTACGGTTAAGAAAACTCTTGCTGAAATTGAAGACCAGGGGATTGATGCCGCCCTGTTCTGGAAACATTTGTTTTTTATGAGGCCACCCGGCTGTTATGAAGAAATGCGGGAAACTAATCCCGTGGATTTTCTGGTTAGTGGTGTTTTTGCAGCGCATTTTGTCAACACGGTTAGCCCCACTTTCCTTCTTGAAATTGTAGAGGGAAAACATCCGTTTGTTGAAGAACCTTTGAAACGGGAATTGACTTACAAATGGGAGGCTAACTGCGCTACAGGCATATTGAATAGTCCCGACCCTTCTTTTAATCCGGAAAACGACTCCTCTCTGCCGTTCCGGTATCATGCTAAAAATTTCACCAGGGGCAAAGCCAGAAACAAACAACATCTTCAAAAAAGCCTCGGTCTTATTGAAAACGAACAGGCACCTCTTTTTTTCTGGCCATCCCGTCTGGACAGAATCCAAAAAGGCAGTCCGCTTATGGCGCACATTCTTTATGATGTCATTTCCAAATACTGGAATATTTCCATGCAAATGGTCTTTGTGGCCGATGGTGAATTTCAGCAATACATCAGTCAGATTGTCTGGCAGTTCAATTTATCCGGAAGAGTTGCCGTATGTGATTTTGAAGAAAATCTGTCACGACTGGCCTACGCCGCATCGGATTTTATTCTCATGCCATCAGCCTTCGAACCTTGTGGCTTGTCCCAGATGATTGCCACGATTTATGGTTCCCTGCCGGTTGCCCGGGACACGGGCGGCATTCACGACACGATTCAAAAACTGAACACTGAAAACAATTCCGGAAACGGAATCCTGTTTGAAACTTATGACTCGCAGGGACTGATGTGGGCAATAGATCAGGCTGTGCAATTTTATATGCTGCCGCCATCTGAAAAAGAAAAACAGATATCCCGCATCATGAAAGAAAGTTTGGCATCTTTTAACCACTCGGTTACGGCAAAACAGTATATCGATCTTTATGAAAAAATGTTGAATCGTCCATTTATTACCCCATAGCAGCTTCATCAATAGGATTGTATCTTATGATAACGCCAAAAACTCATTTACAATTCTTCATGGAATAAAAAGAAATTATGCCACGAAAAAAACTGAAAAATAAATCCACTGAATATGCATCAAATTCTCCAAACGTCCTTCTGCAAAACATTTTAGATAATGATCCCTATCTATGTTCTTACGCAGAAACCATTGAACGCAGGTTAAGACATATTATCGAACTCGAGAAAAAATTGATCGGCAACAAAGAACGTCTGGCTGACTTTGCTTCCGGCCACGAATATTTCGGGTTACACAAACATGATCACGAATGGATTTTTAGAGAATGGGCACCCCATGCCACAAAAATATTTTTTGTCGGCGAGATGACGGGTTGGGAAACCCAAAATGATTTCGCTCTTGAGCGTATAACTCATGACGGAATTTGGGAAATTCATTTTCCCGAAAATTTCCTGTCTCACGGTGACTTATACCGTCTCAAGGTGCAATGGCCCGGTGGCGAGGGAGACCGCATTCCCGCTTACGCCAAAAGAGTTGTTCAGGATCCCGAAACACTGATTTTTAACGCCCAGGTATGGAATCATCCGGCTTACAAGTGGCAATATAAAACACCTGGGCAGGCCATTCCTCCGCTGATTTATGAAGCTCATGTCGGTATGGCTCAGGAAGAAGGGAAGATAGGAACATATCGTGAATTTACCGAATTCATCATTCCCCGCATCGTCCGATTGGGATATAACACGATTCAACTGATGGGGATCCAGGAACACCCTTACTACGCTTCATTCGGCTATCATGTGTCCAGCTTCTTTGCTGCTTCTTCGCGGTTCGGCACTCCGGATGATTTGAAAAAACTGATCGATACCGCCCACGGCGCCGGACTGACAGTAATTATGGACATCATCCACTCCCACGCTGTCAGTAACGAAGTCGAGGGGCTCAGCCGTTTTGACGGAACGCTTTATCAATATTTCCACAACGGCTTCCGCGGTTTTCATCACGCATGGGATTCGCGATGCTTTGATTACGGAAAACATCAGGTCCTTCATTTTTTGCTGTCGAACTGCCGTTTCTGGCTGGATGAATACCACTTTGATGGCTTTAGGTTTGACGGTATCACTAGCATGATCTACCTGGATCACGGTCTGGAAAAAGCCTTTACCTCTTATAACGATTATTTTAATTCAAACGTCGATGAGGATGCGCTCGCCTACTTGGCACTGGCCAATACTGTCATTCATGACATCAGACCGGATGCCATAACCATTGCAGAAGACATCAGCGGCACGCCATCCCTTGCCTCGCCCAAAAATAGAGGGGGAATCGGGTTTGATTACCGTCTTGCCATGGGTATCCCGGATTATTGGATTAAACTTGTTAAAGATTACAGGGATGAAGATTGGCCGCTGGACCATCTCTGGTATGAACTCAACAACAGGCGTCACGATGAGAAAACCATCAGTTATGCCGAATCCCACGACCAGGCTCTTGTCGGAGACAAAACGCTGATGTTTTGGATGGCCGACGCAGCCATGTATAATCATATGATCGCCCATAACACCAACCTGATCATTGACCGGGCCATGGCTCTTCACAAACTGATACGCCTGATCACACTGGCGACTGCCGGACACGGCTATCAGAATTTCATGGGTAATGAATTCGGCCATCCCGAATGGATTGATTTCCCGAGGCAGGGCAATAACTGGTCATTTCACTACGCGAGAAGGCAATGGCATCTGACAGATGATTCGAGTTTGAAATACCAGTTCCTTGAACGTTTTGACAGGGATATGATTACGCTTGCCAAGCGTTTTGCCTTTCTTGAAGATCCATGGCCAACCCTTTTTCATGAGCATATCAACGATAAAGTCATAGTTTTCAGGCGGGGCAAACTAATCTTTATCTTCAACTTTCATCCTACGGCATCATATCCCGACTATCAACTACACATGCCGCCAGGAAAATACAAAATGATATTAAATACTGATGACGCAATATACGGAGGACACGCGCGACTGATATTCGATCAGGTTCATTTTACAATGCCGTTGTGCCCTGACGAAACAGTGCAAAACATTTTGAGGCTGTATCTCCCGACCAGAACAGCCATTATTTTAAAACTACAAAGCTAATTTATATTGCTAGTGCATACTTGCAAAAGTTACCGATATGTCATTTCGACCGAAGGGAGAAATCTTATTCAATGATTATAAAGATTTCTCAGTCACTTCGTTCCTTCGAAATGACACGGTTAATATTGAAATCAAGCACTAGTACCTACTTGCAGAAGTTCGTGATTTGTCATTTCGACCGCAGGGAGAAATCTATTTAGCCCGACTTAGCGGATTGGCGGTAAAAACAAGAAAAAAGTCATTTAAAATCAATACGAAGATTAAAAAAGTCTTCACTACAACGTCATTTCTTTGGTCTTGGCCAATGGACGACCATTTTGGGCTTCGGCTGATCAGGGAAAGACAACTTTAGCTGTTTGAGCAATAGCAGCAGATCCGAATCCGGTTTGGTATATCGAGACATCACAACGGTTCGATTATCAGTTGTCGGGAGATGGACGTCGATCATCTGAACCGTATCGAAGCAAGTAGCGCCCCTCGCGCCGGCGAACCATTCGCAGTTTGTCCCTGCACAGAGAGAATTGCAACGCCTCGTCCTTTTGGGGAATATCGATTTGTACAAGCCGCCAGGCTGAAGGGGATTGCTGTTTGGCTGCCCCCAGTTTAAGCAATAACTCATCCCGGATTAAGGCCATGCCCTCGAGTTGATGTAACCAAAGGCTGAATCCGCTAAGTCGGGCTAGGAGGCTGTCCGAGAATAGCTTTTTAGGCCTTTTTTGCACTCGTAACTACTTGATATTACAGAAGCCGAATTTAGTAAAATTGAGTTTTCGGACAGCCTCCTAGGTGCGCTGGGCTTCGCGGGTCTGAAGACCCGCACTACGTATTCAGTGACAATTTAATTGATTATTACTTCGGCAATTAAATATATACAAAGTTCCCTTCCCTCTCCTCCGCTGGCGCGTATAGTCCGGCGCATGCCTGGAGAGGTGTCACGTAGTGACGGAGGTGGACAAAGAGTGTTGATGTAACTTATGAATATTATAACTGCCGCATCCACCCCCTTAATCCCCCGCCAGCGGGGGACACGCATAATGGATACAATTATTAACATGTCTAATTGCCGGAGTAATAACTATCCTATATTAAAATTATTCGGACTTTATTTCTCGTTGATGGATTCCTTGATTTTAAAACCGAAATGCCTTCCGCCTTCTTCAGTATAGCCCAGGACTTTATCTCCTTTGGCTAATTTCACAACCGACACCGGTTCACCGGAAGGTTGCGTCAACCTGATTGTTTCCGCGTTTTGAAGAATAATGGAGACTTCTTTGTCGCCTGCTTTCGCCACAATATTGAGCATAGGCCTTTTCTCGATCTTGAGCCTGCCCACGGTGGAAACAATGCTTTCTCCCTTTTGATTAACAATCAGAATTTCATCTCCCGTTTTGAGTTCGTCGAGGTATTTTGTTTTGCCGCCGGGCATCATGACGTAAGCATGGACAGCGCCGGCATTGACCCGAAATGGTCTGGGCTCCACATATGGATTTTCAACGCTTTCCGAATGCACCAGAAAAAAAGCGTTGCTGTAATTTCCGATCAGCATTCCTTCGCCCAATTTCATATCCGTGATGGTATCGATACAAACCCTGTCGCCCATAGAAACTTTTTGCACATCCTTGATGATAAACTCCTGCAGATCAAGCTGCGAACCAATGCCCCTGGCAAAGGCCACAATTTCTTTGACCACCGCCGGATTGTCCGTGCGAACGAGAACTCCCCATACGCCTTTTTCGAGGATGGTTAAGGCAACTTTTGCATCCTCCATGGACGTGACAGGAAAAACGACTTTGGCGCCCTGGGCAATGATGTTCTCCAGCGGAATAATAGTCCAGTCCTGACTATCCACGATGGCCGTCTGGCTAGTCAAAGAAGCTATCCTCTCTTCATCTTTTTTATTTTTGATGGTGATTTCCAGGACATCTTTTCCCAATCGCAAATCGCTTTTCTGGTCGTCGGCGATTACACTGATCAGTCCCAGTGCTTTTACTTTTTCAATGTCCTCGCTATTCACCAAAACGGCATCGACACCGTTTTCAATGGCTGTCGTCACGAGATTCTTCTTCCAGTTACGGCAATCGAGCCAGACCTTTTTCATTACTTAGCCTTTCCCTCCAGAATCGCCGTTGCGGCTTTCACGCTGGCATCCTCATGAATAATCGCCTTGATGGCCTTGATCATCCGGGATGGATATTCATGCTGAAAAACATTCCGGCCAATAGAAACTCCTCCACCGCCGGCAAGTATGGCATTTTTTATATTTTTCAAAACATCGACATCGTTTTTAGCCTTTTCTCCACCTGCTATCAAAACGGGAACACCGCAGCCATCGACAACAGAACGGAAGCTGTCAACATCACCCGTGTAACTGACCTTGACCAGATCAGCGCCAAGCTCCGCTGCAACCCGGGCGGCATGTTTAACAACAGCGACATCGCTTTCCGTTTTTATCTTCTTTCCGCGAGTGTACATCATGGCCAGAAGCGGCATACCCCAGGCCTGGCATTGCTTGGAAACTTCGCCAAAATCTTTAAGCATTTCTGTTTCATCATCGGCGCCGATATTAACGTGAATGGAAACGCCGTCCGCACCCAATTTGATGGCCTCTTCAACCGTGCAAACCAGAACTTTCGAATTGGGATCAGGACTCAACGACGTGCTGGCGGAGAGATGGACTATCAGACCGACATCGTTACCGTGTCCGCGATGACCTGTCCGAACGACGCCTTTATGAATCACAATAGCATTGGCCCCGCCATCAACCACCTTGCCAATAGTAGTCTTCATATCCACCAGACCGGATATGGGACCTGCCGATACGCCATGATCCATGGGAACAATCAGCGTCCGGCCATTTTCACGGTTCATAATACGCTCCATCCTAACCTGCTTGCCGATCATAATATTGCCTCCTGTATTTTTTATATTTAAGGAAATAAGATTTGTACACCGCGTTTATTGTCAAAGACAAAACGCTATGTCAAGATTATTTTATAATCGCCGGATGATTAACCCGGATTATGCAATAGAAGAAAATGAAACGTTCTGAAATTGTTTTTGTCATTTCGACCGTAGGGAGAAATCTTTGGTTAACTCCCTATTTTATTTCGTCGACCGTGTTTTTGCTGCCATTGTGCGGCCCTGCTTCATGTAATCGGCAAACTCATCAGCCGTCAAGGCATTGTATAGCCCGTGTTTATAAAGATAGTTGGCGACTTGATAATAACTTATGGTTTCCGTAATCGAATCCGCATCAAGAGGTATGTTTATCCTTGAGCGACTCGTGAAGTCATAGCGATATGCGACATTCTTGCGCACCGTCTTTAAAACGACGAATTTGCCTTCTTCAATGTGTCCCAATGTCTGGTAATTGCCGATAATGGCATCTCCCTCCTCGGGAGGAGTGGAACGTATGTCATGACCGAAAAAGCGACTTGGATAGCTCCAGTTCAGAAGCCCGAGCAAGGTGGGCGCGTAATCAATCTGACTTGAAATGGTTTTTATATGGCCGGTCGGCAGTTGTCCGCCGGGCGCATAGATGATGAGCGGTATGTGGTAGTTTTCAACAGGCAACGCTGTCTTCCCCGCGCTTCCAGCACAATGGTCGGCAACGATGACAAAGACCGTATGATTAAACCATGGTTTTGAGCTTGCATCTCTGATGAATTTGCCGATGGCGTAGTCTGAATATTTTATACCGCCGCGACGTTCCGATGTTTTAGACGGCAAGTCGATGCGTCCTTCTGGGAAAGTGAAGGGCCGGTGATTTGATGTCGTCATGACAAAAAAGTAGAAAGGTTTCCCCTTCGCATGGATGGCATCGGCTTCACGCATCGTCCAGCGATACAAATCTTCATCGCAAGCGCCCCATACGTTTGCAAAGGTTACATCATCTCGGCTTACGGCGTTGCGGTCAATGACTTTATAACCATTGTTGCCGAAGAAATAGTTCATGTTGTCGAAATAACCGAATCCGCTATAGAGAAACGCTGTGTCATACCCTTTCATGCGAAATATTGAGCCGAGGGTAAATAATCCTTCATTATGAGGACGTTTCACCAGAGAACGACCCGGCGTAGGCGGCAACGATAGGGTCAAGGCTTCCATTCCGCGATCTGTGCGTGTTCCGGTAGCGTAGAAATTATCAAACACCAGACTCTTTTGTTCAAGGGCCGATAAGTTCGGTGTCAGGTTTGCATAGGGACCTGTATTATCAAGGAATTCAGCGCTCAGGCTTTCCACTGTAATCTGAATAACATTCAAATTAAGTTCCGGGCCTTCTTTGGAATAGAACCTTAGCGTGTCCTTCTCTTCAGGTCTCAATAATATGGACCCGTCCTCCACCAATTCTCCGCGCATGAATTGAAATGCCTTATCAACAGGAATAGTCGGGAAAAACCGGTTAAAATCGAGTTCATTTTCTTTGAATGCAACAAATAACGACCACAAGCCATTTTTCCCAAGTTCTCTGTTATAATTGTTGGCGAAGTCAGGCAGCCAGTTTTGATTGATTATTAACCCCACTGCAATAGCACCGGCGCAGGCAAAAGCTCCAAATTTATAACGGTCCCCGGCAGGCGCTGCCGAGTTTGCCGCCCAAATGGCAGGAAGCCCAGTGCGCCAGATGACTATATGTAATATCAATGATAATAGGGCGATACCGCTAAGTATCAACGGCATGGGATAGGATTCAAAAATGTTGTCAATTACTTCTTTAGTGTAGACAAGATAATCCACGGCAATGAAGTTAAATCTTACTCCGAATTCATCCCAGAATACCCATTCGGCGGCCAGACAAAACAACATAGAATAAAGAAAAATAAACAAGATCGCCTGCATCGCGATCCGACCCCATCGACGCTCAAAGAAATGCTCGGGCAAGACCATCTGAAGCAGGATAAAGGGTATCGCTAACCAGGAAGCCGTGCCAATATCATAAATGAACCCCCAGCCAAAAGCTGCCGGAAGGCTCAAGTCCCATGAGATCACCTGAGCAGACTTTATCATCAAGACGATCCTGGTTATGAATGCAAATCCGAAAAAGATGGCAAGAATCATAATGATGCCGCCATTCCTCTTTTTGAGACACGCAAAAAATGTAGAAGAGAGTTTATTGAATCGGCTTATTTTCATTTCTTATAATGGAAAGGCTGTAATCACTTTTCAGGTGCGTACTATATGAAGATTGATTTTAAGTCAATATAATTTTGGCCACAAAATGTCGGGCGTCAATGTTTATCGTCAGGTGTGAATGTGTTTATTACGGATTAAAGTTTGATGAAGTCGTAAAAAGTCGAAAAACCGTCATACCGGTGAAGGCCGGTATCCAGAACCTATTGAAATAACTGGATTCCCGCCTTCGCGGGAATGACAAGAAAGGGCAAAAGCGACTTTTTACGAGACCATCAAGTTTAGCATTTTTGTCGAGTTGGATGTTTCGTGGACTTCAGGAAAAAAAGCTTAAGGGCTTTATACATCTGCATACCGAGTTGCATTCAGGGAATAGCGCGGCGGCAAGGAGGAGACTCCGCAGGCGTATTTACACATACGTTGAGGAAGCCGACGATGCGACCAAAAAAATTAGCCAAAGAATGCGGCTTGGTATCAGTATCCAAGTGCAATTTTCAGGGTATCCATATTCAGGTTGCCGCCGGACATGATCATAACCACTTTTTTGCCTGCAAGACTTTCCCTGATTTTGTAAGCCGCTATCAGGGAAACGGCGCCTGCGGACTCTGCCAGATTATGCGTGGTTGTCAGCGCCATTCTAATTCCTTCAAGTATCTCGTCTTCGGTCAGAAGTACGACATCACTGATGGTGTCCTTGAGGATGGTATAGGGCAGATGGAATACAGCTCTTGCGGCCAGTCCATCGGCAACCGTATGGGCTTCATCAAGAGTGACAATTTCTCCTTTTTTCCATGAATTATAAAAGGATGCGGCATTCTGAGCTTCTACGCCGATTATCTCGATTGCCGGTTTGAGTGCACGCATTGTTTTTAAAAGTGACGCGCAACCGGCGCCGCCGCCGATAGGACAAATGATAGTATCCACTCCCGGCAGGTCTTCCATGATCTCCAGTCCCATAGTGGCAAGACCGTTTAAAATTTCCGGTTCGTTGCCCTGCTGAACATAGTAATAACCGGCGCTGTCCACAAGTTCTTCGCAGTATGATTGCGCGTCGTAGAAATCATCTCCGTGGACAATAAGTTCCGCGCCGTAACTCTCTATTGTTCTGTTAATTTCAGGATTGTTGTACTCCGGCACGACAACCGTGCAGGGCACGTTAAACCATTGTCCCGCCCAGGCCATGGCCAAGCCGTGATTGCCCCTGGTCGCGACAAGGATTCCGGCTTCCAGTTCCTCCCGGGACATGTGATGAAAGAAATTAAGCGCCCCTCTTATTTTGAATGATCCGGTAGGATTGTGGTTTTCATGCTTGACGAACGCCTCGCAGCCGATAAGCCTGGATAGTTCCGGATAATGCGTCAGGTTTGTTCTATTGAGGTACTTGTAAATAACGGATCTGGCCATGAAAGCCTTCGGCAGATTAACCTGCATGCTCAACGCTTCATATTTTTTCAGCATAAAAATTCCTCCTGATAACTACTGTCGTGTCAATCCAGAAATGTCATTTCGACCGCAGGGAGAAATCTAAGATTTCTCAGTTGTGAAGGCTCCTTCGAAATGACAGAGTATCGTTGACATGACACTACAGCACTATAAAGCCATTTTCTAAATATGTTTGCTTATCAAATCGGCATATCTCGCGGCAGCGCCTATATTAGACAGCACAACCTCCTTGCCCCTTTCTCCTCTATGCTTGAGTTCTTCGGGATTTTCCAGCGCCTTAAAAATTTCCCGCTGTAACTCCTCAGCGCTTCCTATAGTAACTCCGCAGCCCGCGTCTTCCAGCAGAGTTCTTTCCTGTCTGAAATCTTCCATTGAAGGACCGTAAAAAATTACTTTCCCCCAGGCCGCCGCCTCTAAAATATTTTGTCCACCTTTGGGAACAAGACTGCCGCCGCAATAAACAATAGTAGCCAGCGAATAAACCTTAAATAGTTCTCCGATAACATCAACGACAATGATTCGCTCGCCGTTTCTGTGACGTCCATTGTTCATATCCGAGAGCGTTATGAAATCGTTTAAATTTGCCCGCTGTAAAAGATTTATAACATCATTAGTCCTTTCAATGTGACGCGGCACAATAATGAGTTTAAAATCAGGATAACGTTTTAAAATATCCAGATAAACACTAATGACAATTTTTTCTTCACCTTCATGCGTGCTGCCCGCAACAAAAAATTTTTCGTTTTCCCGCGCATTGAAACGCAAACATATTTCCTTTTGCAAAGCCGGTGAAACCATTGCCGCCAATCCATCGTACTTGGCATTTCCCAGCACTTTAACTTTTGCGGAATCCAAACCGATAGCCCTGATCCTTTCCGCATCAATCATGGAAATCATTCCGGCGGCATCCAGATTATCCAGAATTTTTCTCCAGAAAAATGCCGTCTTACGGTAACGGCGATAAGAGCGGGGAGAAATCCTTCCATTGACCATCAATGTTTTTATCCGAAACTCTTTGCAAACACGAAGGAAATTAGGCCACAGCTCCGTTTCCACCAGTACAAAAACATCGGCTTTAGCTAATTTGATAATTTTACGCACAACAAATGAAATATCCAGAGGGAAATAAATAAATGCGTCCGCGCCTTTGATAAATCTGTGCGCCATTTCCTGGCCTGTTTCCGTGGAAGTAGAAAAAATGACCTTTATTTCCGGCCTTTTCATTTTCAGGCACGCGACTATCGGTGCGGCGGCGGTAACCTCACCAACTGAAACCGCGTGAATCCAGACTCGCGGCCCATCCTTCAAATTGGTCAGTATTCTTAACTGTCTTCCACCTAATTTCGGGATTATGCTTTTGCGGTATTTACCGGTAAAAATTATTTTCAATAAAAAATAGGGCGCAATAAATATCGCGGCAACAGATAAAATAATATTGTAGAGAATATACATGGTGCTATTTTTAGATTTTTCCGCCGCAGTGTCAAGGGAATTAATGAGTCCCAGGTTTCAGAAGCGTAGCGCGCTGAAATTTGTTGGACGAATTATCCCAGGAGCATAGCTACGCGGGATAATGAGAAACCCCCAAAACGTAGTGCATTGAAATTGGTTAGTATAGAGTCTCATAAATATCTATACAATATGTCATTTCGAAGTCCCGCAACTTGCCCGGAGCATTTCGGGTACGCGGGATCATACTCCGCGAGAAATCTTAATGATCGTAGGAATATACAAGATATCTCCCGCTGGTCGATATGACAAGGTTTCATTGAGACACGACACTAGTTTCAGAAACATAAAAACACATACAACCCCGTGGTTGACAACGGCGGCTCTTTAGTATAATTTACCTCTACAAAAGAACCGGGAAAATAAAAATTAAATGAAAATAATAGCCCCTTCAATCCTTTCCGCCGACAGCAGCAGGCTGAGCGAGGAAATATCCGCCATAGAAAAAGCCGGCGCCGACTGGATTCATATTGATGTAATGGACGGTCATTTTGTTCCCAACATTACCCTGGGACCGGCCATAATATCAACCTTAAGAAAAACCACAAAACTCCCTTTCGATGTACACCTGATGATTGAAAATCCCGAAAGGTACATTGAATCCTTTTCTCAAGCCGGCGCGGACATTATTACCGTGCATGTGGAAGCGGCCAGTCATCTTCACCGGACAATCGATATCATCAAAAAGGCCGGGAAAAAAGCAGGCGTTTCATTAAATCCGGCGACATCTTTGACGCAAATCGAAGAAATTCTTCCCGATATCGATCTGCTATTGATTATGAGCGTTAATCCGGGATTCGGCGGCCAGCAATTTATCAAAACGTCTTTACAAAAAATTGCCCGGGCAAAAAAGATGCTGGACGCTTTGCCACACATGGCGCTGCTGGAAGTTGACGGAGGCGTAAATCTAAAAAACATTGGTGATATCGCTCAAGCCGGCGCCGATGTTATCGTCGCCGGAGCCGCAGTCTTCGGCAGCGACGATTACACAAAAACTATAACTTCATTAAAAACTGCCGCTAATAGTCAGACAACCTAACCTTCCAAAGATTAAAACAAAAAACCCGCACCAAAAGGCAGCGGGTTTATTTGTTGAAGATTATGCGTTTTTACTTTGCTATTTTTGCCATTACACTTAATTACGATTGGTTGCAGTTTATCAAACCATAAGCAAAAATCAAGCAATATTTTTAAAAAATTGGCCGTCTACTTAAATCAATAAAGATAACAATTACTTGTGGATCGGAAACAAGTAATTTAGTCAAAACCATCGGGTGCAACCAGAAATTATAAATTTTGTGCTTGACAAGGCCAAAAAAAAGCGTATTTTTGCAAGCAGTATAAGGACTTGTTATATTAATACAATCTTTATTAAATCTTTGAAAGGAGGTTTGCGGATAATGAAAAAAATATTTGCTATTTTTGTTGCTATGCTGTTCGTTGCATCTTTATCTATTTCAGTTGTAGGATGCAAAAAGGCTGAAGAACCTGCACCGGCTCCTGCTGTTGAAGAACCAGCTCCCGTACCGGCTCCTGCTCCTGACGCTGCCAATGCACCGGCACCGGCTCCCGAAGTTGCGCCTGCTCCTGCAAAATAATTTTTTAAAGAATAATTTGCAGACAAACTAATCGGGTATGCACTGAAAAAGTGAATGCCCGATTTTTTTTGTGTTTTTATTCCTGAACAGGAAACAGGCTGTTTTTAATCAGTTTCATTTTTGCCAGACGAAAAGTCAGCGCCGTATTCAGGCAGCCGAAACCGTATTTGATGCTCCGGCTTAAGTTGATTGATGAAGCTTCGGCAAAATAACTCGTCGGGCAGCTTACTTCCGCGATCGTGTAACCAAACCAGACAACCTGTGCCAGCATTTGATTATCGAAAACAAAATCATCGGAATTATTTTTCAGCGGCAGTTTCAGCAAAAGTTCGCGGGAAAAAGCGCGATAGCCGGTATGATATTCGGAAAGTTTTGCTCCGATTAAAATATTTTCCGTTAAAGTCAGAAAACGGTTGGCGATATATTTCCACAGCGGCATGCCGCCTTTTAAAGCGTAGCCGCCTAAGATGCGGGAACCAAGCACACAATGATAAAGGCCGTTGCCGATCATTGAAGTCATCGCCGGAATCAGCTTGGGCGTGTACTGATAATCAGGATGCACCATGATGATGATGTCCGCACCCTCTTCCAGCGCCAGCCGGTAACAGGTTTTTTGATTGCCTCCGTAGCCGAGATTGCGTTCATGCACAAAAACTTTCATCAGAGGAAGATCCTCTGCGACTTTCACGGTATTGTCCGGGCTGGCGTCGTCGACAAGTATAACCTTGTCCACGACGCCCTGTGCCATGACTTCATTATATGTTTTCATGATGGTTTTTCCGGCGTTGTAAGCCGGCATGACCACCACTACCTTTTTATTCTGAAACATGCCTCATTCAACCATTTATCTGGTTATGAAAGATTTCCATAACCTTGGATTCGTGTCATTTCGAGGAGAAAAGCGACGAGAAATCTTGTCTTTATACCATTGAGCCAATTGCAAAACTCCGTGTCATGCCCGAATGTTTTTGTCGGGCATCCATGATTTCAAATAGTTAAAAACTGGATTCCCGCCCAGAAGCGTCGCGAGACCTTATGATAAAAAAATATAACGTCAAGTCTCAATTGTAAATGGTAT
>WOYI010561506.1_pt1 | contig 21949 bp, 18 predicted proteins | sample 6423411 | NCBI WGS metagenome assembly WOYI01 (sample SAMN13441803, study PRJNA592873) | oil field metagenome | biome: oil field; feature: oil-well bore; material: oil-contaminated soil; isolation source: oil-contaminated soil from oil-well borehole | place: Germany: Wietze | collected 2016-10-18 ... | reverse complement strand
ATATATAGTTTTATACAGGATTAAAATTTATATAAACTACTTCGTAATGATTTTAAGAGGAGGAGAAATTTTGAGTAAGGTTTTTATCACCTGTGCACTTCCCTATGCTAACGGCCCCACGCACCTGGGCCACTTAAGGTCTACTTACATCCCCGCCGATGTTTACGCACGTTATAACAGGATGAAGGGGCGTGATGTGCTCTTCGTCTGTGCCACAGACGAACACGGAACACCCATCGCTGTACAGGCAGAAAAGGAGGGTAAAACTCCCCTGGAGATTGCGACCAGGTACCACGAAATGATAAAGAAGGACCTGGAGTCCTGTAACATTTCACTGGATAACTTCGGCCGGACCACAGATCCTAAACATTACCAGACAGCCCAGAACTTCTTTTTAAAACTATTCTACCAGGGTTACATCTACGAGAAGGAGATAAAACAGCCCTACTGTATCGAGTGTAACCGATTCCTACCTGACAGGTACGTGGAGGGTGTGTGTTCCTACTGTCAGGGTGAAGCCCGCGGAGATCACTGTGAAATATGCGGCCGGCACTTAGACCCTATACAACTACAGGATCCACACTGCCTCATATGCGGTTCAATTCCAGAAATAATGGAATCAACCCATTACTATTTCCGGTTGAGCCAGTTCCAGGACGACCTCAAATCATGGATAGATGGTAACGATAAGCTACCGGCCAACGTAAAAAATTACGCCTTGCAGTGGATAAAAGAGGGTTTAAAGGACTGGATACTCACCAGGGACATGGAATGGGGAATACCAGTGCCTCTGGATGAAGCAGAGGGTAAGGTCATCTATGTCTGGCTTGAAGCCCTCCTGGAATACATAACATCGGCTGCTCAGTGGGCTGATAGAAATAATAAACAGTGGAAGGAGTACTGGGATGATAAGGCCATACACTTCATAGGTAAGGACATCATCTACCACCATTCCATATTCTGGCCGGCTCTTCTCATGGCCTATGGATGTAAACTTCCCTACAGCATAGTCGCTGGTGAATACCTGTCACTGGAGGGTAGGAAGATGTCCACCAGTAAAAACTGGGTGATATGGACCTCCGACTTCCTCAAGGACTTTGAATCTGATATCCTTAGATACTACCTCCTGGTCAACGCTCCCCTCACCAGGGACACCGACTTCTCCTGGGAGGATTTCCAGCGAAGGATCAACGATGAACTGGCCGATGTGCTGGGCAACTTCCTCCACCGCACGTTTACCTTCACAGGCCGCTTCTTTGAAGGAAAAATACCAGAACCTTCCAAATTTGATGATTATGACCAGGAAATACTGGACGGCCTAAAAAAAGTGCAAAACACAGTAGCAGAACATATAGAGAACTTCAAATTCAGGGATGGACTGGTGGAGATAATCAGGCTGGCTAAACTGGGCAATAAATATTTCAACGATAAGGAACCCTGGAAAACCGTTAAAAGTGAACCGAAAATTGCAGCCACATGTCTATACATCTGCAACCAGATCTCTAAAACACTGGCTGTACTGTTAAATCCCTATCTCCCTGTTAATTCTGGGAAAATACTGGAAATACTTAAGTTAAACACTTCAGGGGTTAAATGGGAACAGGCCACTGAAAAGATACCAGCTGGCCAGGAAATATCCAAGCCAACACCCCTCTTCTTGAAGATAGAGGATAAGATCATTGAAAATAAAAAGGAAACGCTTTACAAAAATTTAGGAGAGTTAGATGATATGAAAAATATAATAAGCATTGAAGATTTCGCAAAATTAGAATTCCGAGTGGGACAGATAATAGGAGCAGAAAAGGTCAAAGGAAGTGAAACTCTCTTAAAACTGATGGTGGATATCAAGGACAAAAAATTACAGGTAGTCGCTGGTTTAGCCAGTAAATATTCACCTGAAGAAATCCTGAACCAGAAAGTGATCGTCCTGGCCAATTTAAAACCTGCCAAATTATTCGGGATAAAATCAGAGGGAATGATACTGGCCACCGAGGATACCCTGAGTGTCCTGAGTGCTGAAGGCGCTGAAACTGGTGAAAAAATAAAATGAATGAATCGGTGCTAATTGGGAAGACAGAAAGATTCCTTAGGAAAATCGGAAGGAAAAGCATAGATATCCCTGCACTTTCTAACATCGACTATTTCATTGAGATTTACACTTATTTTAAAGAAAACCTGTCGCAATTGCAGGATTTAAGGGACACCATGGAAGTGAAGGGTTATAAGGCACCCTACCGTTCCATCGTTAAATACGGACGTCCCTCGGCAAGTGAGATGCAAGTGGAAGACCTCCATGATATCACCAGGCATACCCAACACTTTCGGATGAAAGCGGCCGCTAAAAAAAACATACTCGACCGGATAAAATCATCCATAGCCTCCCATAAAATAGCCATAGGTAACCTGGAGGAGTATGGAGTAATAAAATGCTCTTCATGCCAGAATGAGTACCAGGGCCATGATCTCCATAATATAATAGCCAGGAAGTGTTTATGCGGCTCAGATAAACTAGAGTTAACCCCAAACATAAAGGGGGTTTACAGGCTGGATATAATTAACTTCCTACCTCTCAGCGGAGATTATATGGTGAAGATGTCCCAGCTTTCACCCTTAGGAAGAGAATCATTCCGAAAGATAGTGCGCATCTTAAAGCAGGAGAAGAGAGGAAGTGTAAAGACCCTTTCACTGGTGGTAAGAGTCTTTGAGAATGGTAGATGGGTCAGGAAACGGGTTAATTTAGATGGTATAAATCAAGTGAACTATGAAAAGGAAATAAGAAAAGAGTACGGTTCAGATGCCCGTATAGAATTCATGCAGTTTCACCGCAGCCGACCGTCCATCATCAACGATAAACACGTGCAAACCGCTTTAAGTCTGGGCTACGTAAAACTGGCCGAAGATAAAAGCATGACGATAATGGACTCAATTTTAAGACAGTACCTGAAAAATCCCGAGAAAATAAGAATCTACAACGAGGCAGTAGAAAAATCCCGGAGAAACTCCCTAAAAATGGGGGATTTCGAAGACCAGATGACCCTGCAGAGGGAGTTAATGGATGAAGAGCTGCAGAAAAATGGTTTGGTTGATGAGAAGGGTAAACTTGACCAGGAACTGGAAACAGACCTTAAATTAAAGAAAAAAATCGATGAATGCCTCCTTTTAAATATTCCCCTGACACTCATTACCTGGGATATAATAAAATATTACCTTACAACTTCTTATGATCATAGAACCAAATATTCAGGTTCTTTCCCAAATCTAAGACCATATCTGGATACCAATCAAATGAAAACCTTTGAAAACTTCCATGAACAGGCCATAAATATACTGAAGAACCATCTTAATGAGAACATTCCCTACATATCCAATATCAGCAGTTTATTAACTGGAAAATTTGAAATAGAAAAGAAGATCAAGGGACTGCACGTGAAAACCAATCCATCTGCAGTGGGCGCTGCCGTTTTGAATTCAGTAGGCAACATAGACCTGGATGAAGCTGCCCAGATATTTGGCCTGAATCCTGAAGAAGTAAAAACTGAAAGGGATAAGATAGAAACATTCCAGAAACCATCATCCAGAGCCAAGCAATTCCTGGAAATGATCAAATAGGATAAAAAAAAAAGTTATAATATGAGTATAAACATTTACAGGTGCTAATATTGGGTTATGAAATCCACGTAAGCAAACCACTGACTTCTCAGAAGATCATGGAGTTGCTGGATAAAAATCCAGAGCTAAGGAAGATAACCTGCCCTCCCAGCCTCTACAAACGTATCCCCACCCGTTACCTGGAAGCACTCTCTGCACTGGGTGTGGAAGTAGAACCTGTCGAAAAAATAGGAAGACCCCGGAAATATGGGGAAAAAGAAAGGGATATGATGGGGAAGATGTTTAAACAGGGTTACACCCCTCAGGAGATTTCAAATACCCTGAATATCCCCTTAAAAACCGTGTATTACTTGAATAAAACACCCCTAAAAAAGGGGAGGAAATCTAAATATTCACTGGAAACTGTAAGAAAGGTAAAGTCCAGTCATAACGAAGGCGTATCTGCCAAGGAAATATCAGAAAAATTGGACATACCACTGCGAAGTGTTTATAGTCTTTTGAAGAGAAGATATTCATAACGTTGGAAAATAAATGTTCATAAAAATCATAATAAAAAAAATTTAAAGGATACTACCATGGCCATAAACATCCTGAAACCAGATCTGATAATGATTGCCAGTATCTGCGCTGTCATCTCCTTCCTTGTCACCTACCTGGCCATGCCCCGGTTGATCAAGAAATTAAACGATGCAAAAATAGTGGGAAAGGACATCCACAAACCTAGCCAGCCTAAAGTAGCTGAGATGGGTGGTATCGGAATCCTTTTGGGGTTCATAATCGGTTTGTTCGTGGCAATCTACCTCTACCCCGCCTTACAGTTCACCCTGGTAATCACCCTGCTGGTGATCCTCCTGGTGGGAATGGTGGGCATGGTAGACGATCTGATTCAACTATCGTCTAAGGAGAAACTAATACTTCTCTGGTTTGCCGGATTACCCCTGATATGGATATCACCCCCAAATGTGGGGATAATCTACATGCTCCTCATACCAGTGGCGGTTACCATAGCCGCCAATTTAACCAACATGCTCGCCGGACTCAATGGGATAGAATCCGGACTGGGAGCCATCGCCATGACCTCCCTGACCATTTCATGCTTGATCATGGGCAAATACGATGTGACCATCATATCCATGGCCATGTTAGGCGCCCTTCTGGCCTTCCTAATATACAACCGTCACCCCTCCCGCGTGTTTCCAGGAGACGTAGGAACGCTGATCATCGGAGCAACCATCGTGGTGATTGCTTTCATTGGAAGGGTTAAGATGATCGCCCTTATCGTCCTCATCCCCAACATAATAGACAGTGCCCTTAAGTTCTACAGTGCCGGGGTGATGGAAAGACAGGATCATAAACCCACCGAGGTGAATGGTGATGGAAAGCTCATCGCCCCTGACGGCGGATTCAACTCCCTGATTCGAAGCGTGTTACGCCGGCCCATGAGTGAACAACAGGTAGTTATTATAATCTGGCTGATTGGTATACTCTTTGGTGCCATTGGTATCATACTGTCTTATGTTTTAAAAAGCAGGATAATATAATCTAATTTTATTATTTTAAATCAACCATTCGACACTAAATCAAGCAATCCTTCATCCATTAAACCCATTCCACACCAGCTGTAGTGAACACATACTTATCTGAAAACGCCGGGTTAAAACCAACATTGGTTAAATTTTGAGTTTTAAAAACTTCACATATGCTTTTTCTAGCATAATAATTTATCCTCGAACCTAAACGATACTGTTCTGCACTGTCCATCCAGGAGCCAGTGACGTATATCTTCAACTGTATCCAGGTACGATTATATAAGGGGTTAACACCCTTATTTTCATAGGCAATCTTCACGATCTTCACACCGGAAGGACTTACCAATCGGGGTTGTTCTTGAATATAATCTTTAAAAGTTTCTTCTGGATAGACCGCCAGAGAATCTGCCAATACACCTTGAACTGCTCCACTTCTAGCAGCTGCCATGGCATGGGTCAGCTCACTGTCATCAAAGATATAAGCGGCAACTGCACACGTAAGAATTAACATAAACCCGGCTATTATGACGAATTCCACAGACATTTGACCTTTTATATCCCTATAAGGATTCCTAAGATCCATAAATAGACTTTCCTAAGATGTTTGGTTATTTTCTATTATAACGATCCAGTTATCTCCCTTTCCTTCTCGTTTGTTGATTATAACATATTCCTTTGCTGGTAGTAGGATGATCTTGGAGCTCTGTAGGGTATCATAAGTTTTGGAAAATTTTTGGGGTATTATGTACGCCAATCCCCGTCTATCTTCCAGTACTACCAGAACTCCTGAGGAATTTACTTCCACATGATAATCTTCATCTCTATTAATTCCATCGGGCGTTCTAATTTTAATAACATGCCCATTTCCACCGGCATATGCTTGGTTTATTGCGCCAGCTATATTTTCAGCTAAACTTCTGGCTTCAACCAGTTCTTGAGACCTATCAACGGTATTAAATCTGTCTGAAATCAACGTTGACGTGTATCCTAGAATTATTAGGAATATAAATGCGGCAAATAATAGATCTACGCTTATTGTACCCTTGCTATCCATAACCATATTATAATACTTTTTATATATAAAATTATTACTTCAATTGTATGTTATTCAACCACAACAAATATATATTACTTTTGCCACCTATAATATTATCACTGTTAGAAGGTACTAACCATGATGACCAATGAGAAATTTGACTTAGTAGTAGAAATTGAAGAAAATAAAGCACCCCCAGAATTCGATGAATATATGGCCATAGAAAAATTAGAGGATAAATTAAAAAATTACGACTCGCGTTTTTACATCAAAGAATCAGAATTCTACAACGTCTTTTTAGTAGAACTCCTGGAAACGAATATAAACGCAGCATTGAAACTGGCGGAAACATCCTTAAAGAAAAATTTTGATGTAGTCCCCATAGAACTTGTAGTATCCAGCAAGCCAGAAATAATACTGAAAAACATAATAAATATCAGTAAAAACAAAATCAAAGACGGAGAAACATTTACAATAAAATGCAATATCAGAGGGACCAGATACATAAAATCAAAGGAAAAATTCATGGATTCCATCTATAAAGAATTGGAAAAAACAAAGGGCCAGCCAGATGAAACCCGTCCCGACTGGATAATCCACATCGAAGTGGTGGGTGAACACACAGGTATCAGTGTGGTTAAAAGAAAATGATATATTAAGATAAGTTTTACCAAATTGGGTGGAATTTTTTTAATTAGAATTACATGATAAAACAGCAAGAAATACTGAAGTATTTAGTTATTAAACACCATATCCTATCTCTTTTTTTATTTTTATTCTCAGATGACAGTATCAACGATCTGATCCCCATCAAAGATCATAAATATTGGTGATGATAAAAATTAAGGATGGAAAAAAATTTACGAAATAAACAGGGCGCTTTCATGTACGAGATTTTCCTCTTTAGCGGCGGAGTTTACAGATTCGATGAATTAAAGGAAGCAGTTGAGGACGTTGGAGGGGTGGTATTTAAAAAGAACCTCTTCCAAATCAGCCGGGGCAGCTCTTTCCTAGCGGAAGAAGTACAGGTCATGTTTATCATACCCAAAGAAGAGGAAAACCATATTAAATCTTTAGCAAAAGAAGTCAAAGGACATTTGGAAAAACTGGACATGGAAGACTTAAAGAAGAAGGACTTACTTACCTATATCGCAGTCTGCGATGCCTTGATCAAGTCAGGCGAATGGATGAACCGGGATGAAATAGAAGAAGGAATAGAATGTCCCTGTCCAGCACAGCTCTGTGAAAGCCAAGACCTAGATGCCTGTATTCAAGACGAACTGGATGAATCACTGGAAAGGTTCTGTAGAAAAAACGTGTTAAAATCAAGGAAGAAAGAAACTACCGAATACTACTTAAAAGAAGAAGGTTAACATACATCTTATTATGATACAGGGAAGTACGATAATTACCGTGGGGATACTGGTTATCTTCATTGGATTCATACTGATATTTGCAGGCACCGCCCTGCAGACAACTGGTAAAACCAGCGATGTGAAAACCGGGGGCGTGGTCCTAATCGGCCCCATACCCATAATCTTCGGCAGTGACAAAGGCACCATCGTCACAGCAGTGATAATGGCCGTGATCCTGATGATCCTGGCTTACTTCTTATTCTATCGGGGGCTCAGGATTTTTTAAAATCCGTTTATACTTTTTGATGCGCGCTTTAATCCTTTTGATGCCACTTAAAAACTTTTCTGATGCCACTTCCAGGCAGTTTCGATGATCAAGGACAGATCAAGATATTTAGGATTCCAGTCCAGTATCTCCCGGGCTTTATCTGAACTCCCCACCAGTACTGGCGGATCACCGGGTCTCCTATCAACTTCTTCAACTTTTATTTTTCTCCCAGTGACTTTCCGGGCTGTTTCTATAACCTCCCTTACTGAGAAGCCCTGACCATTGCCCAGGTTAAAAACCTCACTTTCACCCCCACTTTGGAGGTATTCCAGGGCTTTTATATGGGCGTCTGCCAGGTCCATCACATGGATATAATCCCTTATACAGGTCCCGTCCGGTGTGGGATAGTCTGTACCGAATATCTGGATATTATCTCTCCTACCAGTGGCAGCATCCAGTATAAGTGGTATTAAATGGGTTTCCGGTTCATGCAGTTCCCCTATTTCTACATCTGGATCGGCACCGGCTGCGTTGAAATAGCGCAGGGAAACATAGTTAAGATCATACACCCTGGTATAATCGGCCAGCACCTGTTCCACCATGAGCTTCGCCTTCCCATAGGGGTTAATCGGGTTTTGGGGGTGGTTTTCGGTTATGGGTATCTCTTCAGGGTTCCCGTAGGTTGCGCAGGTTGATGAAAACACGAAATATTTAACTTTCTCCTCCAGCATGACCTGTAGGAGATTCAGTGTGTTACGAAGGTTGTTTAAGTAGTATTTCTGGGGGTCCTCCACTGATTCGCCCACGTAGGTGAAGGCTGCAAAGTGCATAACCGCATCTATTGGGTACTTTTTAAACACCTCCCGGATGTCGTCAATATCTGAGAGATCTCCCTTGTGGAAGATTCCCCATTCTACAAAATCAGCGTGCCCAAAGCTTAGATTATCAAAGACAACAGTCTCGTATCCCTGCTGGCTTAGTTTTTTGTTGATATGGGATCCGATGTATCCGGCTCCCCCTACGATGAGTATCATATTATTAAACAACCTTCCTATATGATTATTTTTAATGGAATTTATTATTTCTTTCTAATTGATGTTTCCATATGATTTATTAGACTTAAATCCATAAATATATTTGAAAGCCTAATATTGAAGATGGTGTTTGAAATGAAACAATCATTCTATCTAATTTTTATCATGATGATGATCACGGTGGTCACAGCTGGATGCACCAGCCAGGATACAGACCTGAATGATAGTGGCACAGATCAATCTACTATAGAAACCAATCCCACTAATTCTGATGCAAATAACACCTCTTCTAATCCATCTGAAACTCAAAATCCCTCCCCTGAAGCCCAATATGATATAAGCGGCTATTGTTACCATGTGGTGGACGGTGACACCTTAGACGTGGAAGGAGTAGGTAGAATAAGGCTCGTGGGAGTTAACACTCCTGAACGAGGACAGCCAGGTTACACTTCAGCTACAGATTTCATAAAAAGCATGGTCCTGGGTAAAACGGTATATCTGGACATCGACGATGCCAAACACTATGATAAATACGGCCGGACCCTGGCCGTGGTCTACATCAGCAACAAGAACCTCAATCAGCAGCTATTACAAAGAGGATTCGCTGAGGTGATGTATATTCCGCCATCTGAATTTAATCCCTATTCGTGGACTTAACCACGAAATTAAAAAGTAAGTATTAATCTATTTTTACCTGAATTCAGGCAGAACTTCCTTTTTATAAAAATCGATAAACCCTTCCTGATCAGGTCCCAGTTGATGGATGAATACATGGTCGTATCCTGCTTTAATGAATCTATTTATCTTGTCTATATGGTCCTGGGGGTTGTTACCATAGGTTATTCCTACAATTTCGGTTTCAGAATCTAACATTTTAGCCAGAGATTCAAAATAATTGGGCGAATATAATTCCCAGTTTATACCGCCTTTATTTGCAATTATGGGCCAGTAATCATAGGCAGTTTTTATCGCTTCTTCCCGGCTTTCTGCCCAGCAGACTGATGCTTCGCCGTAGCATGGTTTGCCTTTCCCTCCCGACTTCTTAAATATTTTCACCAGGTCTTTTTTTATCCCTGGTGTGATTAATCCGTCAGCCAGTCTACCTGCATTTTTAGCTGCTTTTTCTCCATCAGCAGCCATAAATATGGGTGGAAGTTCGTCGGGTAGGGTGTAAATCCTGGCATTTTCTATGGTGTAGTATTTACCTTCAAAGTTCTGCATTCCACCCTGCCAGAGTATCCGGATCACCTTCACCGCCTCTGCAAACATTTCAATTCTAATATGCGCCGGTGGCCATGGGTCTCCCAATATGTGTTCATTGAGGTTCTCCCCTGATCCCAACCCCAGCATGAACCTGCCGGGCATCATGGAAGCTGCTGTGGCTGCAGCCTGGGCAATGATAACTGGATTTATTCGGATGGTGGGGCAGGTAACTGCAGTTCCCACCTTTAATTTTGTGGTTGACTGTGAAACACCGCCCAGAGTGCACCATACAAAGGGGCTTTCATCCTGTTTATCTACCCATGGGTGGTAGTGATCTGAAGCCATGGCAAAGTTAAAACCTGCTTCTTCAGCCATCTTCGCATAACGCACCAGATCCAGAGGATTTATGTCCTCACTGGATAATTTATAACCTATTTTAACCATATTAATCTCCCATACCATAGTTGTTATTGCCGATTACTTTCCTGTTCAGCCAATAAGATCACCAGATAATATTTTGTTCAAATAATCATAAAAAATTTGGCCAATACCGGCCTATCCAGGTTGATATGGTTTTACCCGTGAATAACAATTTTTATGGGGAAGATCAATCATAAATTCTGTTGAAATTTTACCTTTAAATGAAAAGATGCCCAGTAAATGTTTTTATACTTTGGAATTTTCCAGTATAAAAAAAGGGTTTGATTAAACAAATCTGTAAGAGTGGGATTATCTAATAGAAGATAAAACACATTATATTATTATACGATGATTTATTCTAACTCAGTTTCTACTTTTTTAATTATTTTTTCTGCTCTTGTAATTGCATTTTTTACAAAATCAGCATAGCATCAAACAGCATAATATTCGCTGTCGTTTATCTGGACTTTTCGTATTATCCCCTTGTTTTCCAGGGACATGATCAGGTTATAAACACCCAGCATGCTGAGCTTTAAATCCCCATATAAAAGCGTTCCCTCAAGTGTATAACGTGGAATGTGGCCTGTTTCATCGGTTAAATCTTTAATAATCTCTAAAGCCTCTATCTCCCTTTCTGATAAATTGTAGGTTTCGGCCTTTTTTATGACTGGCTCGTTTTCAATATTTACAGGCTCGGATACCGTATCCTCGGCTACAGGATTATCTGAATCTTCAAGTGAATCTTCACCGGGGCTTTCCACCAGTTTTACATATTCTTCATTCTCGATGAACAGGATTCCCTGTTCTTCCAGGCGCAGGAGATTTCTCTGCAGTTCTTCAACTGATATGCCAAGGTCCAGTTTCAGGATGCCTAAAGGTACTCCGTCCGGGTATTCTATCTGGAAGTACTTTATTCGTTGGGTGATGATGGTTTCACTGGTCATATTATCTTCTTAGTTAACCTTTGATACTTCAGATACGCCGTCTATCTTTTCTATCTGGAAAATATTATCTGCAAAACTTTCCAGCTCCCTTTCATGGGAAACTATGATTATCTGGGGATAGTTCAGTTCGTTAAGTATGTCTCTGATTTTAAATAGCTGTTCTTTACTGAAGCCGTCGGTGGGCTCGTCCATTATGAGTAGATTGGATTTCATACCTGTGGAAACTTTCTGTACGATGTTGTTCAGGGCTAATCTGTATGCTAATGCTACGCTGGTTTTTTCTCCTCCACTCAGGTAATTTATTTCCTGCTGGAAGCCGTCCTGTTCGATTATCGGGGTGAATTCTTCGTCTATTTTCCCGGTTTTGCTGGGGTCATCTATGAGTAGATTGAACCAGTTTTTGAAGTTTTCATCAAAGTCCTGGTGGATATTCTGCATCACATGTTTTTCTATCACACTCAAGGTCGGAATCAGGTAATCAGTGAGCCAACTATGATAATTCTTGAGTACTTCTAACCGATTATGCAACATCTCCTTTTCTTTTATCTCCTTGTCAAGTTGATGTACATCCTCTATTAATCTTTTTACTAAAGTTTGAGTTTCCACCACCTTGTCATTGACACCCCTGTACTCTTCATCGGTACTATCATGAAGGGATTGAATTTCTACCAGTTTTCTATCTATCTCAGGGAGCTGTTTAATTATTTCCTTTGACTTCTTAAGATTCACATCTAATTGTTTGATTTTATCTGTTAGGGTTTCTATTTCCGACTTTTTCCTCTCTATTTCATCTATATTTTTGTTATATTGATATCTGATATTATCTAGGCTTTTCTGTGCCTCGAAGTACTTGTTAAGTTTTTCCTGCAAATCCTCGAGGTGCTGGATGTACTGGTCAAAATTCCCGAAATCAGTATCTTCCTGGATATTTAGAGACAGCATATCATCAATATTTGATAGATTTCTCTCTACTCTATTTATTTTAGAGTTGACATCATCCAATTCATCAAATTTATCTATTATGGATTTATAGTTCGATAGTTCATTTCTAATTTGTTCTATAAGGGTATTATCATCTTCTATTTGCCCTTCACCCTTCTTCTTTACTTCATTTAATACCTTTATTTCCGAGTTGAGTTTACGACTTTCCCTCTCCCTCTCCTCTTTAAGGTCTTTTTTATGCGCATCGTCCAATGGACTTCCACATATAGGGCATATTTCCCCCAACTCGTCCAAATTTTCAAGTTTACTGTTTATATCATCCCGCTGTCCTTCCAATTTGTATATCTTCTTCAGGATGAGATTCACTTCTTTCTGGTGTTGGAATAGAAGATCCCTAGATTCTCTTAATTTCTGGGTCAATTCCTGATTTTCTTTATTGAAATCATCCCGGGTTTTATCCTTCCAACCCTCTAGTTTTTCCTTTATAGTCGCCTTATTTTCCTTAAGCAGCTTTAAAGTTGTAACCAATTCTTTACGATTCTGTACCGCTTCCTTAATCAGTTTAATTTTTTCTTTAAGTTCTTTGGGGCTTATGCTGGTGGGTTTTTCGATCTTCTCCAGTTTGTCCATTTCCGGCCTGAACTTTTCCTGATTTTCTATTTCTGTTTCCTGAATTTCATCTTGATATCTGGTTATTAAATCATCTCTATCTTTGATCTGCTTTTCCATGTGGGGAATTTCATTTTTAACCTGTCTAAGTCTGAATTCAATTTCTTTAAGATTTACAAGCTCTTCCTTATATTTACTTAAGGCCGACTCCAGTTCAGCTCTTTTTTTAGTGCTTAAAGCCAGAACCCGATTATTATCAGTTAGTTTTCTGTTTAATTCTATTAAAGAGGCTCTCTTCCATTCTAAGTCCGAAACCTGTCCACTCAGATAGTTTATTTTGTCTTTTATTCCACTTGAAATTAATTTGGCGTTATCTGCTGCAGTTTTATAGTCTTCAATACCAAAGGCCTTTCTGAGCGTTTCCAGTCGGGTGTCAGGCTTCTGTGCGAGAATGAATTTCATCTCCTCCTGAGGAGTGTAAACAGCATACCTGTAGATGACACTCTGGGCCCGGGGGTTTGGTGGTTCCTTGAAGTTCAGGATATCCAGGATCCTCTCCTTGATCTCAGATGGTGAAAGCTGCACCTTCCTCCCATCCGCACTTAGAAAAGCTTTATCCTGCCTCACCGAATCATTATTACCCCTTACAAGTGTCCTTTTAATCTGGTACTCCTTTTCTTCCACATTGAAGCTTAAAAATACTGAGCCTTTCTTAGATCCCTTACGGAGCAGGGCATCTCCCCTCTGGTTTCCCAGTCCAAAAAGGACGAACTCCATAGCCATAAGTATGGTTGATTTGCCGGATCCAACATCACCCTCAAAAAGGGAGGTTCCACTGGGGAAGTCTATCTTCTCCTTCTCGTAGCTCCGTATGTTCTCCATCCGCAGTGTCTTGAAAATCATATGTGAATGGCTCCGCCATTATTATTTTATTATGTCCTCCAAGCCCAGTACTGAAAGGGATTCGTTTAAAATCCTGAGGTTATATTCTCCCTTTTTTTCGTTGGTTTTCTGGTTTTGTCTCAATATTTTAAGCAGCCTGGTTGCGAGTTCCTTTCCATTAGTGCCTTTCAATTCCTCTAATGGTAGGTCTATGTTTTCTAAGTTTTCCAGAAGGAGGTTCTCCTCTATTTCCTCTACAGTTTCACCTTTAACCCTTATCTCCACATATTCTCGTGAAACAAGGCCATGGTAATTGATACTAACGTGGAGGGCACTGGCCTCCTTCAGGTATTTCCTAACCTCCTGGAAGTTCACGTCACTGGTTTTACCACTGGATAATTCTCCTCTAACCTTTAATACTATGATTCTTCCTTCTAATTTACCCTGGTTTTCCTTCCTTTGAAGCTCCTTTTTTATCTCTTCATTTACCTGGGTTGAATTCTTATGATCCGCATTGAACTCCAGGTACAGGTACTTGGCAAGCTCCAGGGGGTGGAATTTTATATCTGCACATGAGTTAATGTGGTCTTCATATTCTATTATGTAAAATCCTCTTTTCTCTCCCTTGGCACTTATCTCCAGATCCCGGGGATAACCTCCGAATAATGGTCCGGAGTAAGTGATGACACCATATCCATCCAGTTTATCCTCGCACACCCTTTTATGTATATGGCCCCCGGCGTAGTAGTCAAAGTTTCTGGGGAAACGCTTGATATCCATCCCTCCCATCTGAATCAAATATTCAGGCAGGATATTCTTAACCGATGTGTGGTAGACGAATATTTTAAATCCTTCTTCATCCTCTAGGCTCTTTCTATCCAGGATTTCATAGTATGAGTCATCTATGCCAATCTTCCTCCCGGAGATTCCTGTTAGTTTGGCCCCGGTTTTAGGGTCGATGGTGAATATTAACTGGATTTGTTCCCTTCCCTGCTCGTCCTTTATCACTCGGGCATTGAAGAGCTTCTTCATAAGGCCGCTTTCGGTGATAACATCTATGATACTGGTCTGATTGGGGCTGAAGTCGTGGCTCCCGTAGTTGATGTACACGGGGATCCCCTTTTCTTTGACCTGGCTTAGTTTCCCCACTGCCTCTTTAACAACACCCATATCTGGTAGGTTGGAATGGAACAGATCTCCAGCTATGATTATAAAATCAACTTCTTCTGCCATGCATATGTCTAAGGCTTCTTTGAAGGCCTTGAGTTCTAATTCTTTAAGTTCAGGGTATTTCTGGGCCCCTAAGTGGCAGTCTGCTATGTGGGCAAATTTGTACATCTTTCACCAACTGATCTGTTTTATCAATCAAACAAAAAAAATTATTCTTTTTCTATCCAATGAGTTCTGTTTCACCTTCAACTTCCATCCCACCATCATAATTTTCCAGGTACTCATCCACAAACTTCTCAAACTCCGGCGTGTAAATGGGAATGGCAAATTTGGTAAATACACTGCTTACTATTGCTTCACCTTTATCCAAGCTGGCTATGATTCGGTTATCATCTGATAGGTCCTGGCTGGCGCTGTCTATTATGGCCGATCTCTCCATGGACATCTCATTACCCAGGATGATCTTGGTGTTCATGTTGGCCAGAATTGCCCGTGGTATTACACTGGCCAGCTGAGTGATGGCAATCAGTCCCAGCTTAAATTTCCTGCCCTCCCGGGCTATGGTACCGTATATGTTGTTTCCCATTCCACCTTCCAGTGCATCTCTACCCAGAACACGGGGTGCCTCTTCTATCACGATGCTGATTACCGGTTTGTTCTTAAGAACCTCGGAATTATAGGTTTTATATTTATTGAAGATGTTGCTGGCTATGATACTTCCTACAAATAATTCCTCGAAGTCGCTGAGTTTGGAACTGTCGATTATCACTATTTTACCTTCTTCCAGTGATTTCACGATATCATTTATGGTGGATAATCCAGACTCCCCACCGACGAAGAGATTGCTCTTAAATACACACTTCTTCTCATCAAGAGAAGCAACATCCACTATGGCGGATACACCTAACTTGGTCTCTATCTTCCTCTTGAGTACCTTGGCTGTTTTTTCATCTATTCCCATGGGCCGGAGTACCTGATTGTCCTTTTCTTTGGCTATTTCCATTATCCAGTCCGGGCCGTATTTATTATAGAACATCCTCATTGCTTCATTCTGGGCCTGTGAGAATCCACCTATTCCATTGAAGTGGTGTGGTCGTATCTTTTTCACGTTGATGGACAGGGTTAAGGCATCCTGATTACCACTGTCTGGGGAGTAGTATTCCAGCTTCTCACCCATTTTAGGATGGTCCCGCAGCCCTTTCCTCACACTGTCCCCAAAATATTCATTATGAGGATCTAAAACCAGAATACCGGCACCTTCAGAGTCAAGAATACTCCAGAGCATCACCCTCACCAGGTTACTCTTTCCCCGGCCGGTGGTGGCCGGTATGAAGATGTGGTGAGTCAATGATTTGATCATATCTATGTGTACGTTGACTTCCTTTTTCACGGTGGATCCGCTTCTTATATCCCCTAAATAGATACTATTTTTGGTGTCATCTGGCTTCAGGAATCCCAAGTGTTCGTCAGTTATGGATTGGACATCGTTGAAGAAGGAGGGAGGTCTTTTTGGGCTCTTGGTCAGGTATTCTCCCTTATCATTTTTCTGCACGTAGAGCAGGCTCTTGGCCCGGGCTACGAGGTAATTACGCAGGTTAGGTTCCATCACCTCCAGATTATCCCCGTATCCTTCCAGTTTCATCCCTGCCGATAACTCTAAGGTTTGCTGTGGAATCTGGCTCCGGTACTCTATATCCTTTACCTGGATAATTGTATAATCTTGGTTTAGTCCTTCTGCCACCAGTAAATCCCCTAATTCCATGTGGGAGTCGCTTTTCTCCCTGATATAGATGTCCTTAAGTCCGCCTCCTACTATTTGACCGCCTTTCATTTAAATTTCACCTGCGTCGCTTTCTAATTTACCTAACTGTATCATAGTTCATCTAATTTATCATGCATACTAACCGCTTTTATACGGGCGTTGAAATCTTCAAAAAATTCTGTTTTGGCCAGTTCAGAGTCCAGTATGAGTTTGTAGTTGTTTAAATCTTCTTTTCTAACCCGGGCCCATACATGTGCATCGAAGAGACCATATGGATATCCTGGTATGGTTATATCCTTTGAATAATCTGCGATGGATGAAATTAAATCCACTATCTCTTTTTTACTCATGTTATCGGCTTGATCTTTCAATATTTCAAACCGGAAGGATGTACTGGCATTTCTGTTTAACTTAACCACCATTATAACTGCCTTATGTTCCTGTCCCTGCTTACTCCGGGCTATGGGAAAGTAGCACCATTCTTCAAATGAAATGTCATTTTCCCTGGCAAATTTTTCAATGGATGCAATAAGTGAATATCCTGTATTGGTGGTTAACCGGCATGATTTTGAAAGTCCGGTGAAGATGACACCCTTCTTTTTTGCCTTCTCAAATACTTTTTCCACGTACTTATTCTCATTTCTATGTGAAGTTTGAAGTGACCCGTCCTTTATGATGATATCCCCATCTTCCAGTTCTTGATCGATGACATGTTCGGCGATGGTCCATTCGGCAAATCTTCGGGCCATGGAGGCCATCCTTTCCATTAAGGTTTTGTTTCCCAACTTGAAGTCGGGTTCAAATGCCTTTACCTGCAAATCACTCTCAGAGGGGAGATATTCTATAAAATTGTGATCCTCCAGGGCATATTTGGTTTCAAAGCAGGTGTTCCTGTTTTCACGATTAAGGGTGGTGAGTGATAAAAATTCTATCCTCTGTGGTATACTGGATTTTAGAGGAAATGGTCTTTTATCCTTATATATGTTAAAATAAATCCTGTTGAGCTGAATGGAATACTCCGGGGCGGGATATATCTCCTGATTTCCTCCATCTATACTGCAGATTTTCCTGTCTGAACTTGTCTGCTTTATTTGGTGGAAATTTTCCTTGTGATAGGGAAATATCTGGTAATTCTCATCATTAAAATAGGGATTTCCCAATTCACGCTTGGAGATATCTGAACTTAAAATCTGGGCTATTTCTTTGATACTTTTAATGATTTACCCTCCCCTTATAATGGGCTTTAATAATTAAGTATTCAGAAATGAAGTTTATAATTGTTGTTATTAGGTTCCTTCACCTCTACTTTGTTTTATTAATAAAACAGTAGTTTGAAAAACCATCTTTAGATCATAAAAAAAATTAATTTAACCCTTATCTTCCTGATAACCCATTCCATCACCCCTCTTCCATGAGGCATAGATTCCCACCACGCATATGGCTGTGAAAATTATGAATGATAGGTGGATGCTGTTTAAGAGGGCAGGGTACTGGCCGGGTGTTATCTGAACCCGGCCAAGCATAAGGGCAAACAACAAGGTGGCAATACCTATACTCATGGTCTGGCCTATGAGTCTCATGGTGCCCACCGTAGCCGAGGCAATTCCATAGAACTTCTTCTTCACAGACCCCATGATAACGTTGGTGTTGGGTGATGAAAACAGTCCAAAACCAATACCCAGTATAACCTGACTGATTATAACCAGGATCAGACTAGTTTCACTCGTGAGGAATATGAAGCCGAAAAGTCCCAATGTAACCAATACCATTCCTGCAGTGGCTAGTATACGGGCTTCATACTTGTCGGACATACGTCCTGCCAGTGGTGCTACTATGGCCATCATTATGGGTTGAGCTATCAAGACCAAACCAGCTGATTGGGGTTCCAAATCCTTAATGAACTGTAGATAGTAACTTAGAAGCAGTGTGACTGCGAAGGTTGCGCTATAATTTATAAGAGCCGCCAGGCTAGAATAGGCGAAAGTAACGTTCTCAGTAAATAATTTTACATTGAACACGGGACTTTCCACTTTAAGCTCCCAGCGGAAGAATACAACGAAGAGAGTTATACCCATAATCAGGAGTATAGCCCCAAAAATAGTGTTCAGCTCAGTGAATCCGTACATTAAAAATAAAAGCCCCACAGTGTACAGTATCGAACCAGTATAGTCGAATTTTTCGCCCTCAGACTCTATCCATTCAGCACGCAGCTTCCAAAAGACGAGGGCAATTATCAGGATGCCGAATGGTATCATCAAAAAGAAAAGGCTCTGCCATCCCAGATACTGTGTCATCAAACCGCCCAGAATAGGGCCTAATGATAATCCCACGTATACAGATGCCACGTTGATGCCTATTGCCTTCCCCCTTTCCCGGGGAGGGTAGACTTCAGTGATGATGGCCAGGCTGGTGACGAAGATCATGGCGGTACCAATACCCTGAATAATTCTAAACAGGATGAGGGATATTGCAGAGGGCGCCAAGGCACAGAGCATGGAGGCAATGGTGAATATGATTATTCCATAGGTGAAAATCTTTTTACGGCCATGTATATCGGATACTCTTGCGAAGGGCACGGCAAATATGGCTGCTGCCAGTAGATATCCGTTAGTAATCCAGTTCAGGATGATGGCATCAGCTCCAAAAAAGGCCCCCATAGTTGGTAGGGCTATGTTCACTGAGGAGGCCATGAACGGGGTGAAGAAAGAAGCTACACTGGCTACCAGTAAGGCTACAATTTTGAGTTCATCATCTGTACTTAGTGTTTCAGACATGAAAAACACCTTTAAAAAATAGGTAATTAGACGATGTTATGCTTCTGCAAGAGTAGCAGTTCGTCTGTGGATAATTTTTTACCATCCCTGAATTTACGGTATATCTCTTCTGCCTTTTCCTTTTCCTGGATGTTTTTCTCGTGACTGATCCTGTCCTCTTTATTGCGTTCCTTAGCTTTTGCTTTATCCAGACTCTTATTTTTACCCCGTATCTCCTTTAAAATAGCTTTAACTTCCTCATGTTTGGCAGAGGCTTTTTCACGGGTATTTATAAATTCTGCGTGGGCTTTATCTGCTTTGGTTCTTATTTCATCGATCTGCTGGAAGTAGGCGAGCATCTGTTCATGGGTTTCCTGGGCCTGGTCTGAAAGCTCCACCACCTTTGCATGGTAAGACTCAGAGCGTTCCTTGAGTTCCACAGCTTCTTTTTGAGTGTTTTCATCTTCCTGCATGGTCTGAAGCTTTTTCTGGAGGTCGGTAACCTTCTTAACCAGTTCATTTTCCTTACGTATATCCAGGACCTTGGTTTCTATGGTCTTATCCAGTTTTTTTATCTCATCCCGGATCTTCATGATGTCCCTTTTACCAGAAGACCATTCCAATTTCCTGAGTTCCTGGTTGGTTTCATCCCTTAGCTTCTTATACTTTTTAACTTCTTGGTTGATTTCATCCCGCTGTTTCCTGTGTTCCAGGGCCTTATCCAGTATTTCCTTTATACTGGAGTTTAAATCATCCCTCAATTGTTTGTGGGTTTTGGCTTCGTCGTTTAAAGCATCCCGATTCCTAGTTAGTTCCTTCAGATTTTTCTCAAGACCCCTCTTCTCAGCTAAAAGTTTGCTGAAACTCTTACCCGCATCTTCATTAACTTGGGTTTTAGGTTCCTCTTTAACATCTGGAGAACCAGCATCATCTAAAGCAGGGCTATCTTCTTCTTTAGCTGAAGAAACATCTTCAGCCTTAGCAAGCTCTTTGACATCTCGAGCAGGTTCTATATCTTCACCCTTAACAGGTTCTATTTCATCTTTAGCAGTACTCATATTTTCACTTTTAACAGGCTCTTCTTGGGTAGAGCCTTCCATTTTATCATCAGTATAATTTTCAAAAATGGGTAATATTTCCCTTAAATCTTTACCTTCCACCACGATATCAGCAACGTCCTTTAGAGCGGGTTTTGCATTGAATGCCACGCCTAAACCGGCCTTATCTAGCATGGGTATGTCGTTTGCACCGTCACCCACCGCAGCACATTCTGCTGCAGTCAGGCCTTCCTGGTTCATTAACTCCTGTAACACTTCACCCTTGGAACCTTCCACTATTAAAGGTCCGCTGATCTCGCCGGTGAGTTTCCCATCTTCATCATGGAGCTGGTTGCAAAAAATATAATCTATATCCAATTCTTTTATACGGTTAGTGATGATTTCAAAATTACCGGTGATGGTGGCTAATTTGTATCCCTTTTTTTTCAGTTCTTCAATGGTTTCCTCTGCACCTTCCATGAGGGGCATCTTCTTTACCACTTTTTCTATATCATCCAAGGAAACCCCTTTAAGGAGGTTCATCCTTTCTCTGAGGGAGGTTTCAAAGCTGATTTCTCCCTCCATAGCCTTTCTGGTTAATTCAGTTATTTCATCTTCGGAATCCACCAGTTTAGCTACTTCATCTAGGGATTCGCCGTCTACTAGTACGTTATCAAAATCAAATGTTATGAGTTTAATCAAAAGACCACCGATTTATAAATTAAAGTAAAAAGGGGAGGGGATTAAATTAAATTTAATTCAACTAAACGTTCCTTTGTTTTCTCAACACCGAGTTGAGCGTCGTCAAAAGTCTTAGCTCCAGTACAGACAACCTTTCCAGATCCAAAGAGGAGTAACACCACTTTTGGTTCGTCCAGTCTGTAGACCAGGCCAGGGAATTGTTCTGGTTCGTATTCAGTATTTTCCAGGTCCAGGGCCACTGCTTCCAGATTCAACGTTTTTTTCAGGTTGGCGGAGGCCACTATATTCTGGATTTTTATCTCAAATTCATGGGGTATATCGGGATCCAGTGTTCTCATCTGATCCACTGTTATATGTATGGCTTTCTTGGAATCTTCCACTGATTTAGCACCAGTACATACCAGTTTTCCAGAACCAAATATCAAAGCTGCTGTTTTTGGTTCTTTGAGCTTATATACCAGGCCAGGGAAGTTTTCTTGGTTATATTCAACACCCTCCAATGCCGGGGCTACACTGGGAAGGTCAATGGACTTACCCAGGGTCGCAGAAGATACAATATTCTCTACTTTTATTTCCACATCCGTCATATTCTAATCCTCCAGAGCTTACTTTAATAATCTTTATCTATATTTTTTTTGCAATTCTATAAATACACTTAGAATTTAAAGATGTTCTTTTTACACATATATAGAAT
>WOYI010067690.1_pt1 | contig 21988 bp, 20 predicted proteins | sample 6423411 | NCBI WGS metagenome assembly WOYI01 (sample SAMN13441803, study PRJNA592873) | oil field metagenome | biome: oil field; feature: oil-well bore; material: oil-contaminated soil; isolation source: oil-contaminated soil from oil-well borehole | place: Germany: Wietze | collected 2016-10-18 ... | reverse complement strand
ATTTCAGGTTATAATGAGTGGAGAGATGAAATTCAACTTAGAATTAAATCCATTCCCCAAAAGGGAAAGGCCAACAAGGAACTCATCAAGGAATTTACAAAACTCACCAATTCAAAGGTAGAAATAGTATCCGGACTTAAAAGTCAGCATAAAACTTTAAATATATCTAATTTATCTAAACAAGATTTTCTAGATATTTTAAATAAAAATTACCCTGATTTTAAAAAATAAGATTATAAAAAAAATGTGTATTCTTTGAATCAGTCCTAAATGAACCAGTCCCTGTTATCCTTGTACCACTCAACCGTCTGCTTCAAACCGTCTTCAAAACTCCATTCAGGCTTCCAGCCCAGTTTCTTTGTCTTGGTTGAGTCCAGCGAGTATCTCAGGTCATGGCCTAGCCGATCTTCCACGTAGGTTATCAAGCTTTCTGGTTTTCCCAGGAGGTCCAGTATCATGCGGGTGATCTCGATGTTGGTTTTTTCGTTGCCACCGCCGATGTTGTAGACTTCACCGAATTTACCCTTGTTTAGCACGGTTTCGATACCTGTACAGTTGTCAAGAACGTATATCCAGTCTCTCACATTCTCTCCTGTACCATAAACTGGGAGTGGCTTGTCCTGCATTGCGTTCAGGATAAACAGAGGGATTAATTTTTCCGGGTACTGGTATGGTCCATAGTTGTTACTGCTCCTGGTGATCAGAACGGGTAAATCATAGGTTTTATGGTAGGCGCTTACCAGTACATCGCCACCAGCTTTACTGGCAGAGTAGGGGCTGCTTGGGTCAATATTGCTTTCTTCGCTAAAGGAACCATTTTCTATACTACCATATACTTCATCAGTTGAGATCTGCAGGTACTTCTCTACATCATACTTTCTAACGTGTTCCAGCAGATTGTATGTGCCAAGTACATCAGTTTTAACGAATATGCTGGGGTCTGTAATCGATCTATCCACATGTGTTTCAGCAGCGAAATTTACCACCAGATCACAATCCTTCATGGCCACCTTAACATCTTCCTCGTTACCGATATCACCCTTGATAAACTGGATATCCGGTAGTATATCCTTTAGATTATCTTTATTCCCTGCGTAGGTTAGTTTATCCAGGACCACGATGTCGTAGTCGTAGTTTTCGTGTATGTAGTGCACGAAGTTGGTGCCGATAAACCCAGCCCCGCCTGTTATGAGTATTTTTATTTAAATCACCATAATTTAATTTTCAATTTAATTTTTAAGTTTTATCCATGGCTCTTACCATGTTCTAAAAGCCAGTCATAGGGTATTTCATCGGTATCCGGTGGCAAGCGGAATTCATCAGGCTCATCGTAATTGTAGGGCAAGGTAGGCACACTTATAAAGTACGCTGTCTCGGTACCAACTCCCTTGAAGCCATGGTACACGAATGGGGGGACACTGATAAGCAGTGGGTTTTTTTCACCTACAAAGAACTCATTCAACTCCTCATAGGTCGGTGAGTCTTCCCTGGCGTCGTAGAGAGCCACTTTCATCATCCCATGGATGCAGGTGAAGTTATCAGTCTGTTTCTTGTGCATGTGCCAAGCCTTGGTAACCCCGGGATAGGCGGTGGTTACGTAAACCTGCCCGAATACCTCGTAAATATCATCATCATTCCTTAATATTTCCATGAGCCAGCCCCTTTCATCGGGGATGACCCTGAGTTTTTTTGTTTTAACACCATCAATCATAAAAAAAACACCTTAACGTAATTTGGATTATCAAAAAATTTTATATATTTTATGCTTTATTAAACATTACCATGGAGCGATTATTTATAACCGGTGGAAGCGGACTATTAGGAAGCAAATTTGCCACCGTTACCAGTGATTATGAAATAATTACCACCTACAACACCAATCCCCGAGATGATGCAGTTAAACTGGATATAACTGATGAAAAGGATGTTTTAAGTAAAATCGAATCTTTAAATCCTGACCTGGTTATTCATTCTGCAGCACTCACCAACGTTGATTACTGTGAGGACCACCAGGAGGAAGCAGATAAGATAAACGCCCAGGGAACCTTGAACCTGGTAAAAGCCTGTGAGCAAACAGATTCTAAATTGATTTATGTTTCTACGGACTTTGTTTTCGATGGGAAAAAGGGAATGTACCGGGAAGATGATGAAACTAATCCCTTAAGCTATTATGCTAAAAGTAAGCTTAAAGGGGAAGAGCATATCCAAAATTCTGATATAGAATATGCTATCTCCCGGGTAAGTGTACTGTATGGTTGGCATACCAACTTCAACTTCGTAACCTGGGTTATAAGTGAACTGAAAGAGGGTAACGAGATAAACATTGTAACTGATGAATATAACTCCCCCACATTTGCAGATAATGCGGCAGAAGCAATTTTGAATATTTACTCTAAGGGTAGAGAGGGTGTATATCACATCGCTGGGGATGAGAGGATAAACCGGTTCGATTTTGCAAAGAACATCGCCCGGGTATTTAAACTGGATGAAACCCTGATAAACCCCATATTAAGTGAAGAATTAATCAGGTCAGCTCCAAGGCCCATGGATTCCTCATTATCCGTGGAGAAAGCCCGAAATGATCTGGATATAAAATTATTGAACACAATAGATGGATTAAAAGAAATGAAAAAGGTGACGAAATGAAGGGATTAATCTTATCCGGAGGCCACGGCACCCGCCTACGGCCACTTACACATACAGGACCTAAACAACTTATTCCAGTAGCGAATAAACCGGTACTTTTCTACGCCATCGAGGATCTTAAAGAAGCCGGCGTAACAGATATAGGACTTATACTGGGAACCAACATGCCAGAAAAGGTAAAAGAAGCAGTGGGAGATGGTTCAAAGTTTGGTGTAAATATCACTTATATAATACAGGGGGAACCCAAGGGTTTAGCCCATGCAGTGGCTGTTGCCCAGGATTTCGTGGGTGAAGACCCGTTCATCATGTACCTGGGAGATAACATACTAAAATCAGGTATAAAGGAATTCGTGGAAGGTTTCGAAGAATCTGATTACCAGGTCAGGATACTCCTGCAGTCGGTGGATAATCCACGTCAGTTTGGTGTTGCAGAGCTGGATGATGAGGGAAACGTTATAAACCTGGTGGAGAAACCAGAACATCCCAAAAGCAACCTGGCCCTGGTGGGTATCTACCTCTTTAAATCCTCAATTTTTGATGCTATATCCCGGATCAAACCGTCCTGGAGGGGTGAACTGGAGATCACCGATGCCATCCAGGAGCTTTTAAACACAGAACTTAAAGTGGATTCCCACATAGTTAAGGGATGGTGGAAGGACACTGGTAAACCAGAAGACGTGCTGGATGCCAACCATTTAATACTGGATGTGTTGGAATCTGAGGATAACGGTGAAGTTGAAGAAGGTGCTAAAATCAGTGGTAGAGTTTATATTGGCAAAGGCACAATTGTTAAGAAGAACAGTGTGATTCGAGGACCGGTAACCATAGGTGAAAACTGTGAGATTGAGGCATATATAGGACCTTACACATCTATTGGAGATAATAGCGTAATAATTGGTGGAGAAATAGAATCCTCCATCGTGGTGGGTGACGCGGTTATTAAATGTAACGAACGGATCGTGGACAGCCTGATAGGTAACCATTCCCACATAGAATCTAAGGAAAATAGCTTACCTAAAGGCCATAGATTCATTATAGGGGAAAATTCAGTGGTGCATTTGTAAATTAATAGATCATTAGCCTGTTCAATTAATAAATGGAAATATTAATTAATGTATTAGAAATGTTAATTAGTGAGTAAATGCTAATTTTAAGCAACACATGCTTAAAAGGTGATCAAAAAATGAAAGCTGTCATACCGGCTGCGGGTCTAGGGACCAGGTTTTTACCTGCCACCAAGGCACAGCCCAAGGAAATGCTCCCTGTCTTTAATAAACCAACCATACAGTATGTAGTGGAAGAAGCGGTTTCTTCTGGAATTGATGATATACTGATCATAACTGGAAAGGGTAAAAGATCCATCGAGGACCACTTCGATCGGTCTTTTGAACTGGAATACTCCCTCCGAAACAGTGGGAAAACAGAAAACCTAAGGGAGATAGAAGCCATCTCTGATATGGCTGACATATATTATGTGAGGCAGAAGAAACAGAAAGGTCTGGGAGACGCTATTTCAACCGCCAAGAACCACATCGACGGTGAACCATTCGCTGTTCTTCTGGGAGACACCATAGCCCAATCCAAAGTTCCATGCACCAAACAACTCATGGATGCCTTCTACAAATGCGAAGCCAGCACCATCGCCATAGAGAGGGTCCCTGATGAAAAAATCGAAAGATATGGTATCATAAAAGGCACCCAGTTTTCTGATTCTGTCTATAAAATAGAGGATATGGTGGAGAAACCATCCCTCCAGGAAGCACCGTCCAACCTGGCCATAACCGGTAGATACATCCTGGTCCCGGAAATATTTGACCATATAAAGAATGTGAAACCGGGGGTGGGAGGAGAGATACATCTCACCGATGCCATGAGATCACTGGATGCAGTTTATGGCTACGTATTCGACGGGAAAATCTACGACATCGGAAACACCTTTGAATGGCTCAAAAGCTCCATAGAAATAGCTTTAATGGATGATAATGTAAAAGATGAGCTGAAACAGTATTTAAGAGAGTGCTTAAGTAAGGGGAATTGAAGAGTTAGTTGGGAACCAATTGTTAATCGAAACCATCAAAATATTCATATAAAATCGATTAATACTTATTTTTTAATTTTAAGAGCGCATGATTAAATAGGATAGATTAAATAATAGCACTTTAAAAGACTTAACCAGATAAATTTACTGAATTTTCACGGTACATAATCAGAAACTCAAAAAGTAGAAGTGATGATTAAATGGATATCTCAATTGTAATCCCAGCACTTAACGAAGAAGGAATAGTAGGTAAAACAGTTAAATCAATACCACTTACCAAATTAAAGGAAAAAGGACTGGAAGCTGAGATAGTGGTGGTTGACAACGCATCAACCGATAACACCGCCCAGGAAGCAACTGATGCCGGAGCAAGGGTGGTCCGTGAAGAAAAAAGAGGGTATGGAAACGCTTATCTAAGGGGATTTAAAGAAACCAAGGGAGATATAATTGTAATGGGTGATGCAGACGGTACATATCCCCTGAATACCACCTATGAATTTGTCCAGCCACTTTTAACTGGAGATTACGATATGGTGATGGGCTCCCGGCTCAAGGGAGATATACAGAGGGGAGCCATGCCCACCCTGCACAGGTACGTGGGCAACCCATTCCTCACATGGTTACTGAACGCCTTGTTTAAAGCAGGAGTTTCTGATGCCCACTGTGGGATGAGGGCCATTCGAAGGGAAGCCCTGGATAAATTGAAACTTCAAAGCTCAGGAATGGAGTTCGCTTCAGAGATGATCATCGAAGCCGCCCGGGAGAAGTTGAAGATAGCAGAGATTCCCATAACCTATTATCCCCGAGAGGGTGATTCCAAGCTCAGTTCATTCGCTGATGGATGGAGACACCTGAGGTTCATGATGCTCTACAGACCCACACCATTTCTCCTGGGACCGGGTCTGGTAGTATTGTTACTGGGTGTATCCCTGGTGATAGGAGTATCCTTACTGGGACAATCCCGGATGCACTCCCTTATCCTGGGAAGTCTCCTGGTGATAATCGGATATCAGATGCTCCTGGCCTGGGTGCATTTCGGTGCTTTTGGAGAGACCTATGGTGTTAATAAAGGCTCAGGGGCGGTGAATAAGTATTTAAACTACCATTCCCTGGGAAGAGAGCTGCTCCTGGGTGTGGTTCTCCTGGCCATAGGACTGATCATAGGTATCAACGTACTCTATAGCTGGAGTGCTGCAGGATTTGGCGGTCTGTTCCAAACCCTGAATGCCATGATGGCCTTGATATTCTTTATCCTGGGAATTCAGACCATATTCTCAGGGATACTCATCAGTCTCATGCTCTTAAACAGTCCTGACCCTGAAAGTTAGTAGTATTTAACCTGAAAATTGAAATACTTCTTTATATAAGTTTATGGATATAAATTATTTTTAAGGGGGCCCAAAAGATGAAGATAGCCTTCATTTACGATGCAGTCTACCCCTGGATAAAGGGAGGGGCCGAAAAGAGGATCTACCAACTGGCCAAAGGATTAGCAGATAAAGGCCATGAGGTGCACTGGTATGGTGTGGGATGGTGGTGGCCCGAGTCAGGTAAAAAGGACATGGAAATGGATGGTATAAAGTTACATGGAGTATGTAAACCTGTGGAACTTTATGGGGATGATAAGAGATCCGTTAAAGAAGCCCTCTACTTTGCCTTGATGATCCTTTTTAAATTAAGGGCAGGAAGATATGATATCATTGACTGCCAGGGATTTCCATTCTTTTCATGTTTTACAGCTGGATTCAACTCCTTTTTTGGAAGATCCACAATGGTAATTACCTTACATGAAGTCTGGAATGATTACTGGTATGAATATCTGGGAAAAGCAGGATTTTTCGGCAAGTTAACTGAAAAACTAATGGTGAAATTGACTGATAAGATCATAGCAGTATCTCGTAAGACCAAAGATGATTTACGGAACATAAAGTCATCGGAAAAAGCAGTGGTCATACCCAACGGAATCGATCTTGCGGAAATTAATCAGATAAAGCCTTCACCGGTTAAATCAGATATCATATTCGTGGGAAGGTTGATCAAAGAAAAAAAGGCCGACCTCCTCATAAAATCCCTGGTTAACTTACAAAATACTCTTCCAGATGTAAAGTGCACCATCATCGGGGAAGGCCCCGAAAAAGAGAACCTGGAAAAGTTAAGCGACCAATCAGGCATTAGGGACGATGTAAATTTCACTGGATTTTTGGAGGATTATCAGGACGTGATAGCCCATATGAAATCTTCTAAAGTACTAGTCCTTCCATCGGTACGGGAAGGTTTTGGTATGGTTGTCCTGGAGGCCAATGCCTGCGGACTGCCCGCAGTGGTAGTTGATCATCCTATGAACGCAGCAAAAGACCTGATAATTCCCGGTGAAAATGGATTTATAGCTGAGTTATCAGAAGATTCACTTTCAAATAATATACTAGAAGCATTGGAATCAAGAAAAAAAATGGTAGAAAGTTCTAAAGATTTTGCCAAGGATTACGACTGGAATAATATAATCACCCGGCTGGAGGTAACTTATTGGGAGTTTTTACTTAAATAAAAAGTTTAAATAAAGATTATAACTTTAAATAATAGATTAAACTTAGATTACAGCTTAAATAAAGGATTAATAAACATGAAGATATTACAGACACCAGTCAGGTTTTATCCCTTCACCGGCGGTGTGGAAAACTACGTTTACTACCTTTCCCAGGAGCTGGTGAAATCAGGAAACCAGGTGAAGGTGGTATGTGCCAACGAGCCAAATATAAAAAGTAAGGAGATACTGGAAGGTATTGAAGTAGAAAGACTGCCCTACATGGGTAAAATAGCCAACACCAACATCACCACCGGACTCCCCGGAGCGCTATCAGCTGGTGACTATGACATCATCCACACCCATATCCCCACACCCTGGAGCGCTGACTGGAGCGCTTTTTATGCAAATAGTAAAAACAAGCCCCTGGTAGTAACTTATCACAACGATATAATAGGTCAGGGATTGGCAAGCCTGATAGCCCGTATATATAACTCAGTAGGCCTAAACTACGTGCTCAAAACCGCAGCCAAGATCATCATAACCCAGCCCGGTTACCTGCAATCCTCATCTTATCTAGTTAAATACCGGGACAAAATAGAAGTAATCCCTAACGGGGTGGATGTGGAAAAATTCCAGCCAAAACAAGCTTCAAGTAATGAAGATAAAAGTACCATCTTCTTTTTAAGCGTCCTGGATGAGTTCCATAAATATAAAGGACTGGAGTATCTTTTAGAAGCCCTTAAAATAGTTAAAAATAAAATACCTGATGTGAAATTAATTGTGGGAGGTAAAGGCGTTTTACTTGATTATTATCAGGAAATGGCCGTTTCACTGGGATTAAAGGATAACGTGGAGTTCGCCGGGTTTATCCCTGACGAGGAAATTGCAGATTATTACAGCCAGGCAAGCGTATTCGTCCTACCATCCATCTCTTCCTTACAGGAGGGATTTGGAATAGTGGCACTGGAGGCACTGGCCTGCCAGACACCGGTGGTAACCACCGATATCGTAGGCGTGGCCCAGGATCTAAAACAAGTCCAGGGTGGAATAGTAACACCACCCCAAGACACCCAGAAACTGGCCGATGCTATAACGCAGATACTCAGTGATGTTGAGATGCAAAGGGAGATGGGCCAAAGGGGCAGGAAACTGGTGGAGGAAAAATATACCTGGAAAGGTGTGGCCAGTAATATGGAGAAAGTATATAAGGAAATACTGGCAAAATCCTAAATTCACATCATCTTATTTTTTTGGATTGAACATTTTAAAGGAAATAAGATATAATATTAAATTTAATAAAGAGTGCGGATGGTTTGGATGATGGATATAAACAAGCAAGTGAAGGGTTTCAACATTAAAAAATGGATATTCACAGTTATATTCTTCCTAATATTAACTGATCTATCCATAATTCTAGATATACCCTTTTTAAGAGAGGCGTTCTCCTTCATATTCTTTTCTGTAATCCCTGGCTTTTTGGTCATACTAATATTGAATCTCAAAGGGATGGATACAGTTAAAAAAATTGTTCTATCGGTGGGAATGAGTATTTCCTTCCTGATGATTATCGGCCTGGCTTTAAACAGTTTATATCCCCTGTTAAACCAGCCACTATCCTTCACCCCGGTTTTTGTTACCTTAAACCTCTTCGTCGTTCTACTGTCTATGGCTGCCTACTGGCGTAACCGGAACGCTTTAGGAGATGATTTTGGTTTTAAATTAGGTTTAAAGGATAAACTAAGATCCCCACTGATATTTCCATTTTTATTCCCTCTCCTGACTATACTAGGGACTTATCTTATGAACACAACCCAGAACAACGTTCTACTTTTAACCATGCTCCTTTTAATACCCCTGTATCTGGTGGTAGTGGTTTATTTAAAGGACAGGATTCATCCTGCTACCTATCCCCTGGCACTGTGGCTCATTGGCCTAAGCCTGCTCCTGATGCACGGATTAACCTCCAACCACCTCCTGGGAATAGATGTTCACCTGGAATATTACAGCTTCCAACTCACCCAGTTAAGCTATCACTGGGACCTGAATACCTATTACAACGCCTATAATGCCTGTATGAGTATAACCATCCTCCCCCTGATCTACCATGTCCTCTCGGGGATGGGTGGAGAATACATTTTCAAATTATTCATGGCCATCATAGGTTCTATATTGCCATTAATCGTTTACCTGGTTGCAAAAAGATATATAGCGGGTAAATATGCATTTCTGGCGGCTCTGCTTTTTATATTCCAGCTATTTTTCATGAACCTCCTGGGAGCAGTGAGACAAGAGATAGCCATAATATTCTTCTTCCTCACAATAATGGTTGTATTTGACTCTAAACTGGATAATTGGTTTAGAAAATTCCTTATAGTCCTTTTTATATTTGCAACTTTGATATCACACTATTCCACAGCCTACGTGGCATTCGTACTTATACTACCCATACTGCTCTACCCTTTTTTCAGGAGCTTAATAAAGGAGAGGAAGCTGGTCTTCACCAACTTCGACGTCATAATCATTTCACTGGTACTCATTGCCATCTGGTACCTTTTCGTGGCTAAAGTCCAGTTTGCAAGCGGGGTCCAGGTTCTGGGTAGAACAGTGGAACTAACCGCAGGCGCGGGAATAAGCAGTGCTCTGGTTGGAACCAGGGGCGCCTATGTCCTGGGCATCTTAGGGGTGGTTTTCAAGTCACTCCCCAACATGGTGAGTGTCATAGCCCATGATCTGATATTCGCCACCATACTGGTGGGATTAGTCGCCATAGTCCGGAGGTTCCGCTATTATCAGGAGAAGTTCACCACGGAATTTATATTGGGAATAGTTATATCCCTGGTCTTACTGGTTTTATTCGTGGCCCTGCCCTACATCTCAATTGCCTACGATGTGGCCCGACTGTTTTTCCAGTTGATAATATTCTTAGCACCAGTATTCGTAATCGGCGGTATTTTCGTAGCTAGAATTACTAAAAAACCAAAATGGGATGTTTATATCCTGTTATTCCTTTTAATATTCCTGTTTTCGTGTGTAACATATTTACAGTACAGTGCTCTGGGCCAGCCCTATTCTTCAGACTATGAAACGAACGGCACACTCAGACAGGGTAATTATATTTATGATAGTGAAGTTATAGCAGCCCAATGGGTCTCCCAAAACAGGATAAATAACTTAACAGTATATTCAGATGGAAGAGAGGTTGCCAGATTCTTAACAGCATATGGACCGAATGTTTCAAATGAAAACATCAACAGCTCATTTTTTGGCTGGAATAAAACCATAGATAGGGGTTATATCTATCTGGGATACGTTAACATACATGACCGGTTGATCATCGATATGGGTGATGATTTTATCCGGGTGGATATGGAACCATATCTATTCCTTCTAGATGGAAAGAGCAGGATATACGATAATGGAGGGGCCCTCATATTATGGTAAATGATTCCGAAGCAAAGCAGGGAAGTAAGGAAGGGTTTAAAATATTATTCGTACACCACACAGCAATGTGGTACCGTAAACCATTTTTCCGTAGATTGAGCGAGATCTACGATGTTGAGTTTCTATTTACCAATGTGGAAGGTTACAATCGAACCTATGGCACTGATTTATCAAAGGAAATTCCAGGGATGGAAGGTATAAACTATCGTATAGTCCCTAACAAGTTTGGAGTGGCTTGGGGCGCTATAAAAAGAGCTCTGGGAGAATATGATGTCTTTGTAGGCGGTAGCTGGGATACTCCCACCGATGCATTTGAAACCTTCCTGTACTTTTTAACAGTGAAACTAAAGGGGAAACCATTCATCCTATGGAGGGAAGACTGGGACTGGAACGTTAAAACCACTAAGAGGAAATTTGCCAAGTTTTTGGCTGGATTTTTCTCTCGCAGTGCCGATTCTCTTTTAGTACCTGGCACTAGACACCGGGAATTCTTCACAGGATTAGGGGTATCGCCTGATAAGATTTTCATCATGCCTAATGTCAGTAATTTACACTTAAAGGAAGATGATTATGGAAATTGTGAGAAGATACGCCAAGAGCTTGGACTGGAAGATAAAAAGGTTATCTTATTTGTGGGGCGTCTCATTAAGTTAAAGGGACTTCGATACCTCCTTAAGGCCTTCAAAAAGCTCCATAAAAAAATGGGTGATGTAAGGTTAGTTGTTGTGGGGGATGGAGAGTGTCGTGAGGAACTGGAAAAATTAGCGCACAGTTTAAAGATAGAGGATCTGATTTACTTCCAGGGTAATGTGCCCAATGATTTGTTAGGGGCTTATTATCTCCTCGCCAATATTTTTGTACTGCCTTCCATCACCACCCACCATGCCGATGCATGTCCCTTGGTGGTCAATGAAGCCATGTCCTTTGGAAAACCAGTGGTAACCAGTGATGCCGTAGGTAACACCTTCATGATTGAAGAGGGGATAAACGGTTTTGTTGTTCCAGAAAGAGATTGTAATGCTCTATATGAAGCTTTATATAAAATTTTAATGGACCCGGAGCTTGAAGAGAAAATGGGTCAGGCATCTAAAAGAATTGTTGAAGAGGGATTCACCTATAAGAACATGATTGAAGGATTTAATCAAGCTATAAACTTTATAAAAAGAAGATAAAAGAAACCAGTTATCTAAAATGAAATAAAAAAAGGAAAATCGAACTTACCTCATTGAACTGGACTGCATCTCTGGAGAGCCGTCCTTGCAGTGGTATACTTTATCGAAGTTGAAATCAGATGAGACACTGCATTCCTGGGATTTACATCCCTGTGGATTTTCAAAACATCTTATTTCGTCGCCTATAAAACAAAATACACCCATTTTTCCCGTCTGCATACATTCGTTATAGTTGGGCAGGCGTTGCAGATGCATTTAATCATGGTTTCTTCATTTTTTGGAACCATACCCATAAATCAGCACCTCCTTGTGGTTATTATTATGTATTTAATAAGTTTTAAAATTTTTTAAATTAAATATAAAACCACTTCTAAAGCAATTTCAAGGAAAAACTAGATATAATAGAGAATAATAATGATTACGGGTTTTATTAAGGTTAAAATAAGCCTACTTTGCCTAACAATTATTTTCAATAATGGATGATGAAGGAATTTAAGAGCACATTCATCTGTCCATCTTTATAGCATAGTTAATTCCGTTTAATTATTATTTTAAAGTATAATACAAATATTTGGAGTAGATACAGTGGTAAATAGAGGTAATAATGATTGTTGTGGGCTTTTAGGAAGGTTAAATTGGATCTGATCTCTATCAAAGCCCTTTTAGCTCCTCCTGAACTCCTTTTTTTCCGGGATACAGCTTCTTTATGCCATATAAATGAATCCAAGACTACCATAGATTTATATCCATATTCTTTGAGTTTGAGGGCCAGGTCGATATCCTCACATCCAAAAAATAGATCATCATTCAATTGCTTTATAGGTAGTTTAGACTTTAAAAGTAACGCTGCACCGGAAACCCAATCACATTCAATAAGGTTCCCCGGATAATCCTCTAAACTGCTAGTTTCGGTTAAATCATAGTAACCAGGATACTTCTTTATATTTACTTTACCGCCTAAATTGGCAACCACCTCCTGACTACCATCGTAATCGTAATAGTAAATTAAAGGGGTTAAAATACCAATGTAAGGGTCTTTTTTGGCAGCATGAATCAATTTGGTTAAAAATTCAGGATCTACCACCGTGTCGTTGTTTAAAAGCAGGATGTAGTCCGGGTTGTGTGCTTTCCGGGTGTATTTTATGGCGATATTGTTTCCTGCTGCAAAACCGTAGTTTATATCGTTTTTTATAAGGGTTAAGTGGTTATTTGATATTTCAATGTCATTCACTTGTTCTTCTGCTTCCTGGTTGGTGAGTTCGGTGATTGTTAGGGGTTTGTTTTTTGGGTTGTGTTTGAAGAAGGGGGAGGTTACCTTTACTTTTCCCTTAGCGTATTCCCTGATTTTCTCCAGGGACTGGTCCTGGGAGTGGTTGTCCACCAGTATCACATGGTAATTAGGGTAATTTATTTGGTAGATGGATTCCAGGCATTCCAGGGTGTCCTGCCAGCCGTTCCAGTTGAGTATGATAATGGAAACCAGTGGGTTCATCAAAATTTTCTCCTCATAATAATTTAAAAGCTTTTAAACATCTTTAAATATGATTCCATCAGCGTGTTGAAGTATTCACCTTTGTTGGTTTCATTTCTACCTATTATGCTTCCTGTCAAAACGAGTAATCCCTCTTTGGTTATTAAGAATAGAAATAAGAGTTTATTGTAGGAACTTCCGTACCGGGTGACATATTCTACCGTGTTTTTCAAACTTAAAACTGTCATTTCAGGGATTACAGATTTTCTAGTTATTGTCCTGCCCCTCTTATGGTATACAACTGCATCTGGTGCGTATAATGCTTTCCAGCCCAGGTTATGAGCTTTCCAGGATAGATCGGCATCTTCGCCCAGGGTAACGTAACCGGTGTCCAGTAGACCGGTATCCCTGAGCATTTCCTTTTTATATAATGCACAGGCAGCCATGGCACCTATTACTTCTATTTCATGGTCGTACTGTCCATTATCAACTTTTCCATGACCGCGGTCAACAATTCTCCCCCAACTAATTATATGTCCAGTGGAATCGATTATTCGGGGATTATCGGCGTTCAGCAATTTACATCCCACAATTCCCACTTTTTCATCTGATTCAGCAACATTTACCATTTCTGTTAAAAATTCAGGGGTTACCACCGTATCATTATTTAGTAGGAGGATGTGGTCTGGGTTGTGGGTTTTTTGGGTGTATTTTATGGCTATGTTGTTTCCTTTGGCAAAGCCGTAGTTTTCATCGTTTTTTATAAGGGTTAAGTGGTTATTTGATATTTCAATGTCATTCACTTGTTCTTCTGCTTCCTGGTTGGTGAGTTCGGTGATTGTTAGGGGTTTGTTTTTTGGGTTGTGTTTGAAGAAGGGGGAGGTTACCTTTACTTTTCCCTTAGCGTATTCCCTGATTTTCTCCAGGGACTGGTCCTGGGAGTGGTTGTCCACCAGTATCACATGGTAATTAGGGTAATTTATTTGGTAGATGGATTCCAGGCATTCCAGGGTGTCCTGCCAGCCGTTCCAGTTGAGTATGATAATGGAAACCAGTGGGTTCATAGTGATCACCAGTTTAATCCAGAATACTTAATCCTATTATTTGTTAATCTCTTGCATGGATAACCCTGTTCAGATGCCATAGTAACCGTTCCCCGGCATGCTCAAGGGTCCAGTAATCTTCGATATATTTTAAGGAGTTTTTAGATAGATTATATCTTTTCAGGTCCTTGGAAAGGAGTTCGGTGGTTGCTTCTGCAAAGAGACCTTCGTCACGTTCACTGTGCAATCCGGTTTTTTTGTGAATTACAGATTCCCTGATACCCCCTTCCTTCACACCCACCACGGGAGTGCCACAGCCCATGGCCTCCAGGGGCACCAGACCAAAAGGCTCCATATAAGGGGCATATAAGACTAGTTTAGCCTGATTGTAGAGGAGGACCAGTTTTTCATCATCTATAAGATCCAGTATTTCCAGATCAACATCTAACTGGGAGGCCAGTTTCTTTAGGTATTCCTTCCACTCCGGGAGGGAGAAATTGGAGACTATGACCAGTTTTGGCCGAATTTCAGCGTCAATAAGTGATAGTGATCTTATGATGAAGTCGTATCCCTTGGATGGTCTGCAACTCCCCACAGATAGGACAAAATCTTCTTCAGGGACTTCAAGGGGTTTGAAAAGATCGGTATCTATTCCCAGATAGGATACATAAGAATTAAGGCCATAAACCCTCAATATAGATTCACGGGTGAAGTAGGAGTTGGTTAAAATATTTCGGGCGTAAGAAATATTTTCTGCATCGATTTTCAAATCCCTGTTATCTGCCTGGTTAAAAATAAACTTCTTTAAAGGGTTTATATTAGTATCATTTTCTATGGTTTGGAGGATGGCCTCGTTACGGGGTGGTTGTGGGCAGTAATAGACGAGGGGATGTTTGATGTATTTTAAAAAGAAGGGTGTCATGGTGTACTGGTCCTGTTCACTGAACACCACATCATAATCCCTTGAGTTTATAGTTTGAGCTATCTCTTTTTGAGTTATCTCCAGGTCCCGCAGGGATATGGTTTTAATAAGGGGTGGGACATATTTAAAAGTCGAATATAATGAACCCTTCCATGTCTTCCCCACTGGAAATACAGTTAGACTATTTGCTACATCCTTAAGGGGTAAGAATTCTTCATTGGCAGTGGAGGGTACAAATACATCTACTGTGTGATTATGCTGATTGAGGTAGTCCAGGTAGCCGTGTAAGGCTCTTTTTGCTCCGCCTGATGGTAAATTATGGAAAACTGCGATCTTCATATTATCAAATTTTTTTTATCCTTTATACATAGGTTTTTTTATTTTCAGCCCATCAACAGCCCCTTTTATGAGAGATTTGAATAATTCCCAGTTTTTCTGGTAAATTAATTGATATCCGCTTTCTTTTAAAATTTCCGCGAGATAATGGGCCATAAATTCACGGTATCTTTCTTGTGGGGCATGTTTTTTCATGAAATATAACCGGTTCCTGTTATGGTAGTAGGTTTTAAAATAACTCTGGCTGGAAGTTCCATACTTATGCCATATTTTTGATTTATAGGAATAAATAGATTTATAACCAGCCCCCCGGCCAGTGAAGCACCAGTCAACATCTTCCCAGTACATGTAATATTCCTCGTCAAGGAGGCCCACCTTTTCCACCACTTCTCTTTTAACCAAAAGACAGGATCCTCCCACATAGTCAAGGTCCATGTCCCTATCAAATTTTCCTGTATCCCTTTCCATGAAGGCTACTTCATTTGATTCTCCACGTGAAAAATCTATATTTCCCCCACCAGCCGCTTGTATAACATCTTCATCATCATACAGGTAGGTTTTCGGACCTACAAAGCCGATCTTTTCATCTGAAGAAGCGGTATTAACCAGTTCTATTAGAAATTCAGGATCCACCACCGTATCGTTGTTTAAAAGCAGGAAATAGTCTGGATTAAAATTATTTAAAGCAAACCTCATCCCTGTGTTGTTTCCTATTGCAAAACCCTGGTTTTCATAGTTCCTTATGAGTATCATTCCATAATTAGATTTGGATTTTTTATCAGGCTCAAAATCAGGTATATTTGATTTTTTATCAGGCTCAGATAATTTTTTATCCGGTTCATCTTCATTTATTTGCACAAAATCTATGGGTTTATTATCAGTCCTGTATTTAACCATATTTGAAGATATTTTAACTTCACCCTGACAGTATTCCTTTATCTTTTGCACAGAATCGTCTTCTGAAGCGTTATCTACTAGAATAACCCTATAGTTATCATATTTATTATCGTAAAGTGATTCCAGGCATTCTATGGTGTCCTTCCATCCGTTCCAGTTTAAAATTATGATACAAACTTCGGGGTTCATTCTGGCCTCTAATTATGTTTTTTGCTAAATTTAATATTGGTAACATCGAATATATTAAATAGTGTAAATTAATGGAATTAATTAAAGTGGAATTATGGGTAAACCTCTAAAAATAGCCTTTTTAACGGCAACTGATGCTAGAGATAAAAGAGTACGTTCTGGAACACTTTATTATATGGCCAAAGCTCTAGACAAACACTGTGGAGATGTTTATTATTTGGGGCCATTGGATTCTGGGATAGAAAAGGTGAACAGGTTTTTTAACAACGCTTCACTGGCCATCTTCAAAAAGAGGTACGCATATGAACACAGTCTCTTACTGTCTAGGAGTTATGCGAGAATAATCAGTAAGAAACTTAAAGAGGAAGACTTTGACGTTATTTTTGCCCCGGTAGCATCCACAGAGTTAGCTTATCTATCTACAGATATTCCCATCGTCTACACTGCAGATGCCACCTTCAATTTAATAAGTAATTACTATCCCGACTACTTCTCTGGACAACTGGAAATATCAGGGAAGGAAGGAAATTTTATAGAACAATCTGCCATAGACAAGGCAGATCTACTATTATATCCAACTAGCTGGGCAGCAAATTCTGCGATAAATGATTATAAGGCGAATAAATCTAAGGTAAAGATTATTCCATTCGGTGCCAACATGGACCATGTTCCATCCTGGGAGTCGGTCCTTAACAGGAAAAAGTCAGATAAATGCCGGTTACTATTTTTAGGGGTGGATTGGGAGCGTAAAGGTGGAGAAATAGCTTTTGAAACCTTAATTGAACTTGGTAGATTAGGTGTGGATGCTGAATTAACTGTCTGTGGAACCACACCCCCAGAGGAATTCAAACACGAGAATATGAAGGTTATACCCTTCCTTGATAAAAATGACCCCGAAGATTATAAAGAATTACAGGAACTGTTTCTTAAAAACGATTTCCTGATTCTACCATCAAGAACAGAGGCGTATGGGGTGGTGTTCTGTGAGGCAAATGCCTATGGCCTACCTGCCATAACCACAGACACAGGAGGTATCCCTGGTGTTGTTGAAGAGGGGAAAAATGGTTTCATGTTGCCGTCAGATGCCCGGGGAGACCAATATGCGAATCTTATAAGGAAGTTATATGAAGATGAAGAGAAATATTATCAGCTTGTAAAGTCCAGCAGGGAAACCTTTGAGGAGAAACTCAACTGGGATACATGGGGAAGGCAGGTATGTGGGTTGATAGGGCAACTGTTAGATAGATAAAAGATAATTTTAAAGAGTTTATTTAATCAAACAAAATTCAATCAAAAATATTTAACGCATGTGGGATGATTTAATGGGTAAATTACCGGTATCGGTGTTAGTTCACACTCTTAACGAGGAGAAGAACATCAGAAATTGCCTGGAAACTGTGAAGTGGGCTGATGAAATAGTGATAGTGGATATGTACAGTGACGATAAAACCGTTGAGATCGCCTCTGAATATACCGATAAGATATTTTACCATGAGAGAATGGGATATGCAGATCCAGCCAGACAGTTCGGCCTTGAAAAGGCCTCGAATGAATGGGTACTTATTTTAGATGCAGATGAACTGGTACCATTGAAACTTAAGAGAAGATTGGAGACCATCGTAAAAGAAGATCTGGGAGATATAATATCAATACCCCATAATAACTATTTTTTCGGGAAACTGATGAGATTTACTGGTTGGGGCCCCTTACAGGATACTCATCATCGTTTTTTTAAAAAGGAATGTGTTTTTATCAGTGATAAAATACATTCAACCTTTATAGAGAGAGAAGATGCAAGAATATATGAAATAACGGATGAAAAAGAGGGTTTTATACATTTCAATTATGTAGATCTGGAACATTTCCTAGAAAAATTAAACCGTTACACCACTATAGAAGCTAGAGCACTGTATGAAGCAAATGTGGATATTAAATTCAGAATGGTAGTTAACCAAATTTTCAGCGAATTTAGAAAAAGATATTTTAAACTTCAGGGACGTAAAGAAGGTTTTAGAGGTTTTTCGTTGAGTTTTTTAATGGGCGCATATCGTTTAGTGATTTACGCCAAATTAAAGCTGATGAAAGAGTACGATTCCAAAACTCCTGCAACGGAAATAGAGAAAGAGTATAATAAAGTGGCCCTAAAAATCAAGTCAGAATATGAAGAATGAATTTGGTTCTCCTTTTATAAATCACTAGTTCTCCTTTTTAATATTCAATATCTGCCGGAATAAATCATAATCCTCTGGTGTAAAGCCCTTCAGGGCAATTAAAACAACGAAGTAGATGACTGCCGAGATAGCTATTTCCAGAAATAGATTGGTTTGAACCAGTAAGATGAATAGAGCCATTACCAAACAAGCTATTGCTGGTTTAAAGAGGATTTCATGTACTTTTACCTTGGCTAACAATTTGGATAGCACATAAAAGCCTAAAGCCACCGAAAAAATTTCGGTAATCACAGTTACAAATGCCGCCCCTAAATAACTGTACAGGGGTATGAATACTAGATTCATTCCAACATTCAACACCAGGGATGCGGCAGTGATTTTAAGATAAGTAACCTGTCTGTTCATGGCTGTAAGTAAAGAACCTTGTATATAATTAATGAATATGAAGGGAAGAACCCATACCACGATTTGAAGTGCTAAAATGGAGGGTATATAGTCGGGTTTGAATAACAGTAGAATTATTGGTTCAGCAAGTAGAGTGATCCCTACTGCTATCGGTAAACTGAGAATGGTTAAATATTTAAATGATTTTATATAGGCTCCTTTCAGGGGATTTATGGAAGAAACATAAAGTTTGGAGAATACAGGGAATATTGCGGTGGTATACACCTGTGGGAAAAATATAAGGGCTTCCATCAGCCTGTATGCTGCGCTGTAGAATCCTACTGCCTCCATACTGCTCATTACAGAGAGCATTACAGAGTCTATCCTGAAGATCAACACAGCAAATAGGCTGGTGATGGAAAGGGGCAGTGCTTCTTTTATGGTAGGTTTCCAGAAATTCAGGTCCATTTCTACGTTGGGTAAGTAAAATTTCCAGGTATAGGTTACCAGTATGTATAGGAAGTTGATTGCATTGGCGATCAGGTAGATGAAGGCGAAGGCAATCACGTCTAAACCCAGATATATGGCCAGTAGGGTGCCCAGGAGCATCACCGCACTGTTTAATATGGTTGCAACCGATTGATATTCCATCTTCTGGTAAGATTGGAAGATAGAATAAAATATGCTGGAGAAGGCATTGAAAATAAAGGCAGCTGTTAAAATATAGATTACAATAACCGTAGTTTCAGAATAACCAATGATATGAACCGTTAAAACAGTTAACAGGAATGTAAATAAACTTAAAAACAGTTTTATAACCGTAGTATTACCCACATACTTTTTGGTTAATGAACGATCCCGGGCGACTTCCCTGACGGTTAAAGTGCTCAGTCCAAGGTCGCCGAAGACCACATATATTCCAGTCAATGCCAAAGCTGCTGATAAGATTCCATAACCATCTACAGATAAATATCTAACCGTATAAACTGTGATGAAGAAACCTAAGACGTAGGTAATTATCTGTGCTATGTAAAGAACAGAGGTGTTTTTAGCTATTGTGCGTGCGTCGCTCATGATTTTACCCTTATATTAAAAGAGATTTCTTAAAGAGATAATATTTCTTAAAGAGATAATATTTAAATAGAAGATTTAATTTTATCTGATTCTATTTAAATTTGCTGGTGAACCATTCTACGGTTTCACCCAGATCCTCTTTAAAGTCTGATTTGGGTTTGAATCCAATGGATTTTGCCCGGGAAATATCTGCCAGGGAGTGCCTTACGTCTCCTGCTCGGGGCTCCATATAAACTGGTTCAACATCTGTATCCATAAATTCCTTTATTATATTCCATAACTGGTTTATGGTGGTGCTTTTTCCCAGGGCGATGTTGAAAATCCCAGTTTCATTGGATTGGCAGGCCTGAATATTAGCTTTGACCACTTGTCTAACCGAAATAAAATCCCTACTTTGTTCTCCATCCCCATAAATCAACGGTTTTTCACCCTTTAAAATGGCACTTATGAAGTTAGGGATCACCGCGGCATAAGCAGAATTAGGATCCTGACGGGGTCCGAAAACATTGAAGTAACGGAGGGAAACAGTGGGTATACCATAGTTCTCAGTAAAAACCTGGCAGTACATTTCGCCAGTGGATTTATTTACTGCGTAGGGAGATAGTGGTCGAAGAGGAGTGTCTTCAGAGAGGGGTAAGGATTCGTTGTCTCCGTACACCGCCGCTGAAGACGCAAAAACCACTTTTTTAACACCGGCGTCTTTTGCAGCTATTAAGACCTCTAAAGTACCGCTAACATTCACTTCATTATATGTTAAAGGGTCTGAAACGCTTTCGGGGACGCTGATTAAAGCCGCCTCATGAAAAATATAATCCACTTCTTCAAAGATGTTTTTAAGGTCTAATTCGGTGATATTTCCTTTGATTAAGTTTAAATTCTCCATTTTTAAATGTTCAATGTTCTCCAGTTTTCCAGTGGAGAGATCATCGATTATTATGACTTCATTATCTTCTACTAGTTCTTCCACCAGGTTTGATCCAATAAAACCCAGACCACCAGTCACCACTATCCTTTTATCCTTCATTTTCTCAGACTTTCCCATACTTGTTCATTTCAGATTTCCTATAATTTGGTCTCAATTAAAACCAAATGTTTAATGCACATTTACCAGCAGTTCAAGGGCCCTGTAGGGCTGCTGGGTGTCGGGTAGTTTATACAGGAAAAACTCTAATCTTTGCCCATCGCCGCTTTGGTTGGAGTTGAAAGTAAACGTTATCCTTTTTTCTTCGTTGTTTTCTAATTTAAATGTTTCATTTTTAAGTGTAACATTATCTAGCCGGACAACTACCTCATAGTTTGCAGTGTTTCTCTCATGGTTTACTGTTCCTATAATCACCGTCCCGTTTTCCCCAAGAGTTAAATTGGTGGGGTAATCACCGGCTTTTCCATCCGGTCCCAGGATATAGAATTCCGTGAATCTTTCACCTGGGGAAGGGTTAAGAGTTATATAAACCACTGCTGCAATGGCCGCAACTATTAAAACGATTAATAGGTAGGACACTATTTTATCACTTTTCATTCAAGCACCACTTTGAACTTTTATTGTAATGGGACTCATTCTTAAAATATCTTTTTGTTTATATCTTAAATTGAAATACCTCCCTTTTTTTGGACAATCCTTATTAAATGATATATATTTCATTTTACCTATTCTTATTTACACAATAAATTATAATATCT
>WOYI010012467.1_pt1 | contig 21990 bp, 12 predicted proteins | sample 6423411 | NCBI WGS metagenome assembly WOYI01 (sample SAMN13441803, study PRJNA592873) | oil field metagenome | biome: oil field; feature: oil-well bore; material: oil-contaminated soil; isolation source: oil-contaminated soil from oil-well borehole | place: Germany: Wietze | collected 2016-10-18 ... | reverse complement strand
CAGACCTCAGACCTTCAGACCTCAGACCTTCAGACCTCAGACCTTCAGACCTTCACTCCCATGTTATGACGGAGATCCTCTTCTTGCCGTCCATCTTCACTGTAAGGCTGTTTTTGAACTGAACATGCTTCACATACTTCCTCTGCTTAACCACCTTCTGCCTGCCAAGTTCTTCCCAGTTAAGCACGGAGTTCTTCTGGTTGTGCTGAACGGAGAAATACCCGACATTCATCGAAGTCACATTATGGAAGAAATGTGATCCCGATGAGGCATCGAGCGGAAAGTCCTCAAGACTGGTTTCAATGATCACCTTTGCATTGCATATCTGAGGCCATGTGACCGGTATGCCTATCCATCTGTCACGGGTGCCCCACCGGCCCGGACCGAGAAGTATATACTGCCTGTTGGCTTTTATCATCTCAGCATTGAAGGCGTCTATCTCCCCGGCAATCTCCAATGTTTTCGACTTATCAAAGGTATCCTTGTCAACATAGATCACGTCACGGATATTGGTGATCATTCCGTTGCCCATGCTCTTCTCGGTATACAGCAGGATCTTCGATCTGTCTATCTCATCCATGTTTACCTCATAGTCGATCGCTGCCCCTATAATGGGCTTGATCTGAAGCAGGTAGAACGAGGCTTTGTAATCACTGTCCCTGGTCAGGTCAACGGCAAATTCGATCTCCACCGGAGTACCCAGTGCCTCCTTGACGATATCAAGGATCTCCACCAGCGATTTGGCCAGGGGTATGTAATCATATTTCAGGATGTCGGCAAAATTGATAACCCTCGGGCCGGCCTTGTCTATGCCGGGGTAAATGGTCTTCGCTTCGGCTGAATAGACCGATGCACAATGCTTTATTGTTCCGTGTCGCTCGGCATCCTCAATGCTCAGCCGCGACAGTCCGACTGTATCGCCCTCAAGCAGGTTGAACTCTTTTTTATCGAGGTCCACGGCAAAAAATTCAACCTGCGAATTCAGGTACTGATCCTTCGGAGTGTTGTTCTCCAGGTTCGGGTATTTCGGTGAAAACCTGAACGCCTTCTCTCCCTCCACCACATAGGTGCCCAGCCCTACAGCTATGACAGCAAAACCGTCTTCAGGCTGCATGTACCCATAGGGATAGTAGTTGTACGACTGGCTCACGCCGCTGATATGCGGATAATAGACGTTTTCATACTGCTCTCCCACCACCTCCTGAATTATCACCGCCATCTTCTCCTCCTCTATCTTGTAGTTAATAGCGCTGATATAACCCCTTGCAGTCTCTGAATAGATGGAGGCATAGACAAGCTTGATGGCATCGGTCAGCTGTTTCAGCCTGACTGTGACGTCGGCATTGCTGTTGGGCAGCAGGTAGGTCTCAAAGATACCCGCAAAAGGCTGCATCAGCGAGTCCTCGAACAGTCCTGAAGACCTGACAGCCAGAGGTTTGGTTATCTTCTCCAGGATGATCTGCAGCTTCTTCACAAGCTGCTGCGACAGCTTCCCCTCTACGAACAGCTTCTTGATGGTCTCGTAATTGGTCTCGGAAAAGATCTTGTTCCGCAGCTTGTTGTTGTCGAGAAAATCCTCGAATTCATTCGTCCCGATGATGAAGGTCCTCGGCGCCTTGATATTTATCCCCGGAACATAATTGGCAATGTCAAAGTTGTATATCAGTGTATGAATAAATGCCAGTCCGCGCCCCTTGCCGCCCAGCGCACCGGGAGAGAGCTGAATGATATTGCTCTCCTCCATTATCAGAGTCTCATCGAACTCGACGATCTTGCCCTTGTTCTTTTCGTACTTTAGCTGCTTGATAATCTTTACCAGGTAATCACGTAACGACTTCGGATCTTTGAAATCACTGGTCTTTTTCGGGGCTATCTCCCTGGCCAGCTGTATCTCCCCGCGGGCAGTCAGCCACAGGGAAAAGTGATTTCTGCGAGCATGATACAGAAGGGTCTCCGTAGGGATATACTGCAGTTGCTCCTCAAACTCATTCATGTTCCTGGCAGTACCTATGGTACGTCCCGTCTCATCCTGGTAAATGAAATCCCCGAACCCCAGGTTGTAGCTGATGAAGTTTCTTATGTCCTGGGCAAGAGTGTCGGAATCCTTGTGAATGAAGACACAGTTGAGCTCCTTTGCCATCTTCTCCTTGCTCCGGTCGGACGATTGGATGATGGTGGGCAGGTCAGGGATCTCCGATTTCACATAACTGACCAGATCAAATCCGGCATTCTCATCGAACTTTGAATTCTTGTCAAACTTCACGTCCGTAATGAGGCATAGGAAGAAATCCTTGTATTTGTTGAAGATCTGGATCGCCTCCTCGTAATTGGAGGCCATGAGTATCTTCGGACGCACCCTCAGGCGAAGCACCTTGTAGAGCTCGTCCATGGTGCTCACATCATCAATGATTCTCCGGGTCTGTTCCATCACACAGTGATATAACAGCGGCAGGTAGCGTGAATAGTACCTGGCGGAGTCTTCGACAAGTAAAATGATGCGGCTGTAACCCACCTTGGTGTCATTATCCACGTTGACAAAATCCTCAAGCTGTTTGACCATGGCAAAGAATATCCTCGAGTCGCCGTTCCAGACAAAGACGTTGTCAATTAGGCTGGTCTTCTTCTGTTCCTCCTGGAAATATCCGACGTACTGATTATTGTTCAGCAGAAGATATATGGGTATATACTGATAGAGTGCCTTCAGCTTTGATGCAATCTCCAGAGGCGCCTTCCTGTCCACTCCCACCATGATGATGATGAGGTCATAGTGTTTGACATAGAGCTTCTCAAAGGCCTCCTCAAACGATGAAACGCCTGTTATGCGGGGTACTGAAGTCAGGTTAAGCTGATAGTATACCCCCAGGATGTAATCGGAGAACTTGCCCTCGCGCTCAAGGCTGTAGGCATCATAGAGACTGGAGATTATGAGTATCTCCTTGACCTTGAACTTCATAAGGTCGTGGAAGATGTCACGGTCATAGTTGTTCTTCTCCAGGAAGTTCTGAAGTAGCTTCCTCTTGTTCAGAAGATAATCCCTGGCTGCCTGGTATTTCTCCTTCAGCTCCTCGTCAGACCGGTATTTCTTTATGGCAACCTCCCCCTGAACGCTGTTCAGGTAATTGCATATCAGGGTGGAGATATTATTTATCAGGTCCCTCTCCTCCTTCATGAAAGGGCCCTCATCAAGATCCGGGAACTCTTTTGTATAGTATATCTCCACCTCTCCGAACTTGTCGTCGATGGTGAGGAAGGGCTGCCGCTGACGCCACTTGGTAACCGTGAAGTTGGGCGACATGTACTCCTTGTTATCAAAGCTGATTCGGGCAACGGTATTCTCAGGGTACTGCCAGGCATCAGGAAGTATATATACTATTTGCTTCAGGGCCTTCTCAACCGACTTCTCGGACTGGAGTATCGATGTGGTCTGGTTTATGCAGGCAAGCTCCTTGATCCTCTCCGTCTTCTCATAGAGGATCTCCTTCATGCCCTCCTCGGTGGCAAGCACAGAGTCAAGTCCGCATATGAGATTGATAAAACCCGAGATAAGAAGTGCCAGGGTCTCAACATACTGCTTTTCTTCCTCAAGGAAAGGCTCCTCTCCATCCGGGAGCCCCTCCCCGGTATAGAAGACCTGCACAGAACCGCTCTTTGCGGTGATGGTCTTGAAATCGGCAGTGATACTGAAAGAGGTTTCGGTAAGTCCGGGTGATGAAAACTCAAGGTCTTCATAGATGATCCTGCATCTGACCTCATCAGGAAACCTGAAGGCACGGGGTATGACCTCAAGTATCTCATTGAGGGTGGACTCAATATATGTTCCGCTCCTGAGCCTCTTTGAAATCTCATTTATGCTTGCAAAGATCCTGTTGTCAGTCTTCTTCCCCCCGCCCTCCTCCTCCCTGTCGGCAGGCTGCCTGATCTCATTACCCTTGATGATGTTTATAAACCCGGTAATAAGGTTCGCCATGTTGCCCAGCAATTCTTCCTCCGACCTGAGGTATGACTCCTCCAGGGTGGCGGGAAAGCTCTTAAGGTAATGAAGCTCAATTGTCCCCGATTTGTGGTCTATGGTCGTGAACTCCTCCTTCAGGCTCAGCTGACTGTCCGAGAATTCCTTACCGGAGCTCAGGTATTCCTTCCCATCATACAGAATCCGGGCCACGGCATGTTCCGGATACTGCCATGACTTAGGCATGTTCCTGCTGATCTGCGAGAGAGCATCCTCGATATTCTTTTCTTCGCTCAGCCGTCTCGACTGCTCCAGCTTCAGGGTTGCTTCCTGGTCACCCTCATCCTTCTGACCCGCTCCCTGCTGCGAATTGAGATAATTGGATACTATCGTTGCGATGTTCTCAAGCAGCTGCCTTTCTTCATGCAGAAAAGGCCCCTCATCAGCCTTCGGAAACTGCTTGGTATAGAAGACGTCAATGGCACCCCATTTCTTGTCGTATGTTTCAAAGATCTGCTTCTGTATCCACCGTGTCTCCCTGAACCCGGGAAGCCGGTATTCCTGACCGTCATATTTGATACGGGCATAACAGTACTCCGAGAACTGCCACGCCTTGGGAATCTCTTCAACTATCTCGTTGAGGGTCTTATCAATGCTGTTTTTCCTGCTGATGACCTTGTTGATGGTATAGATAATAGATAAGCCCTTCTGGCTCTGTATCTTCTCCGCCAGAAGCTTCTGCATCTCCTTCTGCAATTTTGATATATCCTCCGTCTTCATAAAAGTCGGTTAAGGTTATTACAATGCCCTCAGATGAAAAATTGGTTATGTAAGTTAAAAAAATAGATCATAATTTATTTCATGGCTGAAAAATTTGGAAATTTAATTTCATAAATTTGTTAAATGTCAAACATTAACTCTTAAAACCCTACAGCAATGTCAAACCCCGTTGAAGAATTCATGGCGAAGATCATCGCCAAAAACCCCGGCGAAGTTGAATTTCATCAGGCTGTCAGAGAGGTCGCCGAATCTCTTATGCCTTTTATCATGGAAAATCCGAAGTACAGGTCTGCAAAGATCCTTGAGAGAATGGCTGAACCCGAAAGGGTGATACTCTTCAGGGTACCCTGGGTCGATGACAAGGGAGAGATCCAGATAAACAAAGGCTACCGTATCGAGATGAACAGCGCCATCGGACCCTACAAGGGCGGCCTCCGTTTCCACCCGACCGTTAACCTGAGTATCCTTAAGTTCCTGGCATTTGAGCAGGTACTGAAAAACAGCCTCACCACACTGCCCATGGGCGGCGGCAAGGGAGGATCGGACTTTGACCCCAAGGAAAAGAGCGACAATGAGGTGATGCGCTTCTGCCAGTCGTTCATGAGTGAACTGCAAAGGCATATCGGCGCTGACACTGATGTTCCGGCAGGCGATATCGGGGTAGGCGGCAGGGAGATAGGATTCCTCTTCGGCCAGTACAAAAGACTGCGCAATGAATTTGCCGGCGTACTGACCGGTAAGGGGCTCGACTGGGGCGGCAGCCTCATAAGGCTCGAGGCAACTGGTTACGGACAGGTCTATTTTGCCGAGGAGATGCTCAACACCAGGGGTGACTCGCTCAAGGGTAAGGTCTGTGCCGTTTCCGGCTCCGGCAACGTGGCACAGTTTGCCACTGAAAAAGCCATCCGGATGGGCGCCAAGGTGGTCACCCTATCTGACTCCAATGGTTATATCCATGACCCGGATGGCATCAACGAGGAGAAACTTGCCTTCGTGAAGAACCTGAAAAACGTTAAGAGGGGGCGTATCAAAGAGTATGCAGATAAGTACGGGTGCGCATACGTCGACGGCAAACCGGGACCGTGGGATGTACCATGCCAGGTAGCCCTGCCCGCCGCCACACAGAATGAGATAAGCGGTGCTGACGCCGAAATGCTGGTCAAAAACGGATGCTTCGTGGTCTCTGAGGGCGCCAATATGCCATCCACACCGGATGCAGTAAATGTCTTCCTGCACCATAAGATCCTCTATGGCCCGGGTAAGGCTGCCAACGCAGGCGGAGTGGCTACATCAGGACTCGAGATGACCCAGAACTCGATGCGCCTCTCATGGTCAAGAGAGGAGGTTGACACGCGTCTGCACCGCATCATGAAAGACATACATGCTACTTGCGTCAAGTACGGAACACAGAAAGACGGCTTTATAAACTACGTCGACGGAGCCAATATAGGCGGGTTTGTAAAGGTTGCCGAGGCAATGCTGGCCCAGGGAGTGGTGTAGACCGTGAAAAAGATCTTCAGAGAGACCTCCTTTGAACTCCTTATGCAAAAGAGGGTTCAGTATGTTCTCCTGATCTGCAGCAGGTACGACGCCTTTATTATGGAGGAGGACGGGAAGATTGATGAGAAAGTTTTCAATGATTACGTCTCATTCAATCTACGGTATCCTCCCCGCTTCGTACACGTCACATCAGCCCGGGAGGCACTGGAGGCACTGGCCACAAGACAGATCGATCTGATCATAAATATGCTGAGCATCAGTGATATGGATCCGTTCGATCTGTCTCTGAAGATCAAATCCCTATATCCTGACAAACCTATTGTCATCCTGGCTCCCGTCTCCAGGGAGATAGCCATCAGACTTGACAGCGAAGAACTGAAATGTATCGACTATGTCTTTAACTGGCTGGGAAGCACCAATATCCTGCTTCCCATCATTAGCCTGATAGAAGACAAGCTGAATGTCGATGAAGATGCCCGGCATGAGGGAGTCCAGTCGGTACTGCTAGTCGAAAGCTCCATACGGATGGCCACGGTCTATCTGCGCCATCTCTACAGCATAATACTGGAACAGTCGCGCCGCTATATGAGCGAGGGTCTCAACGAGCATCAGAAGATGATGCAGATGCGCGGCAGGCCCAAAATCCTGCTTGCCACCAGCTACGACCAGGCCCGGGAGCTATTTGAAAAACACAAAACAGAGCTGCTGGGCATAATCAGTGATGCAGAGCTCTACCGCAACGAGAACAGGAAGGGCGGCACCTTGCACGACTTCTTCAGGCAGATTAATGATTTTGATGCCAACATTCCTATTATTATACATTCGTCCAACCCTGAAAATGAAAAGGTTGCAGTTGAATACGGAAAAACATTCCTGAACCATAACTCCCCCACCCTGCCGGCGGACCTGGAGTCTCTTCTCAAAATACATTTCTCCTTCGGCGACTTCATCTTCACCGATCCCGAAACGGGCGCAGAGATAGCCAGGATCTCCGACCTTCAGAATTTGCAGCGCAAGCTCTTTGAGATCCCCGATGAGTCGCTTCGCTACCACCTGTCGCGAAACCATCTCTCAAAATGGCTCACCGCCCGGGCTCTCTTCTCGCTGGCGGAGTTCCTGAAGGAGATCAGCCTCGACGACTTTACAAGCCTTGACCAGGCCCGCCGCTTTATCTTCGATACCATCGCCAATTTCCGCCTCAGCAAGGGTCACGGCGTGATCGCCGATTTCTACCGGGAGCATTTTGATGAGTACCTTACCTTTACCCGCATCGGGGAGGGGTCCATGGGAGGCAAAGCCCGAGGACTGGCCTTCCTCGATTATCTTGTAAAACAGAACGGCAGCTTTGAGAATTTTGAGGATACCATAGTCTCTATACCCCGTACCGTGGTGCTCAGCACTGACGTTTTTGATGAGTTTATCGCTGACAACTCCCTGCTGGAGATCGGCCTGTCAGAAAGAAGCGACAGAGAGATCCTCGATGCCTTCGTCAAGGCCAGGCTGCCGATGAGAATACACAAGGACCTGCTCGTTTTTATCTCAATAATAAGCGGGCCGGTGGCGATAAGGTCGTCAAGCCTGTTGGAAGATTCACATTTTCAGCCTTTTGCCGGTGTGTACTCTACCTACATGATTCCCAAGGCCGACAATGACGTGGTTATGCTTGACCTGCTGAGTACCGGCATCAAGAGCGTCTACGCCTCTGTCTTCTTCAGGGGAAGCCGTGATTACATGAAGGCCACCGCAAACCAGATCGAAGAGGAAAAGATGGGTATCGTACTCCAGGAAGTGTGCGGACAGCAATACGGAAACCGTTTCTATCCCACAATCTCCGGCGTCGCACGATCCATCAACTTCTACCCCGTTGAGCCTGAGAAGCCGGAAGACGGATTCGTCTGCCTTGCTTTCGGCCTGGGGAAATATATCGTTGACGGTGGTATCGCACTCCGTTTTTCGCCAAAATATCCCGGAAAGATTATCCAGCTGTCAGACACCACGATGGCATTGCGTGAGACACAGCAGGAATTCTATGCCCTCGACCTCAACCCGGCAAGTTTTGTACCCAGCACCGATGACTCGGTAAACCTGCTCCGGCTGAAGGTCAGCGATGCCGAAAATGACGGCACCCTGAGGTTTGTCGCCTCAACCTATGACTACCAGGATGATATGCTACGCGACGAGCCTGTTGAAGGAGGCAAAAAAGTAATCACCTTCGCCAACATCCTGAAATATGACCTCTTCCCGCTGTCAGAGATACTGCGCAAGGTCCTTGAAACCGGGCAGCAACAGCTGAATAATCCCGTTGAGATTGAATTTGCTGCCAACATAGACCCCGAAAGAAAAAAACCGGTAGCATTCAACCTGCTCCAGATCAGGCCTATAGTAGAGAACTACGAGACCATAAAATTCAGGCTGGAGGAGATACCTCCGGACAGGACTGTCATTGCATCAAACCTTGCACTTGGAAACGGCACGGTAAGCGACATCTGCGATGTTGTCTACGTGAGGAACGAGAACTTTGAGGCTTCGAAAAACCCCGAGATCGCGGCCAGGCTGAATGATATCAATGCAAAATTCCTGGAAGAGGAGAGAAATTATATCCTTATCGGTCCGGGACGCTGGGGTTCTAGCGACGAGTGGCGGGGGATACCGATAAAATGGCAGCAGATATCCGCGGCAAGGATCATTGTTGAATCCGGACTGGAAGACTACCGCATAGATCCCAGCCAGGGGACACATTTCTTCCAGAACCTGACGGCCTTCCGGGTTGGCTATTTCACCGTTAACCCGTTCCTTGGCGACGGTCATGTCGATTATGAGTTCCTGAACACGGCGGAGACCATTTATGAGGACGGCATTCTCCGGCATGTCAGGTTCCCTGAACCGCTGACCGTGATGATTGACGGCAGAAAGAAACTGGGGGTGGTCATGAAACCCGGATATGACGGCTGACGGCCGTCTACAATACCTGAATACCCCGATACGCCATAAGGCTATCGGGGGCATATGATTTGGGAGAATGTCTTCTGCGACTGCTTCCAGCCACCGTAGCCTTCTTCGACATCCGTAGTTTTAACGTAGGATGTGTCGAAGGTGGCCGACTGCCGACTGAGGACTGCCACCGTAGCCACAAACTGCCGACTGAGGACTGGACCAGTACAGGAACGTCACCAAAGACCCACAGACAGGCATCGGCGGAGTACGGATTGAACACAGGGTTACACTTCGGGCCCTGAATCTTGCCTTCTTCTTTCGGATCCGGTGGTTGCTAAAAGTTTCGGGACGAAACCCTGTAGTGAATGTGGCGATCGCGCAGATAGCTGATAATAAACTCGAAACACCGGGCATTTCTTCCTACAAGCTCAGGTGGGAAAACCCCCTTTTCGGTAAAAATGCCGTTCAGTATCATCTCCGCCGTACCCGTGGCAGTGAAACCAGTCGTTCTGGCCATCGAAGAGACCTTTTCTTCCGCGTCATACTCGTCATACAGATCGTATGTTATCTCCCTGGCGATTCCCTCTTCCTTGCCCCTGATTCTTATCCGCATAACCGTGAATTCAGGCTCCTCCTCACCCAGCTTCCAGGCTTTGAACAGGATTCCGGAGGTGAAATCCAAAGGAGTTACATCTGTGCCATTCACCGCGACAGGCTCCTTCCCGAAGAACCCGGCATCTCTCAGGGCCATGATAAGGTTGATGTGTCCGGGGTAGCGGAGTGTCTTTTCCTTCATATCGGGAATGTGCTTCATGGTACGAATGAGCGACCGCAGGCCATCGGTGTTGAAAGCCTCCAGGGTGCCCACCCCGTCAAAATATATTTTTTCCGGATCGCTCATCGCCGGCTTCACGACAGTTCTCCCATTCTCCACATAACGCGCCGGGCGGGTATACTCTTCAATGACATCGCACGGAGAGAAAGGGGCCTTGTATTCGAAAGGCCATACCCTGGTCTTCGGCAGGCCGCCAACCATATACTCCATTGCGTCGATCTTCATTCTCTCACTGTGATACCCCACGATGTAATTGGGCATCCCCGGCGCAACACCGCAGTCCATGACCACTGTCACATCCATCTCCCTGGCAAGGGAGTCAAGAAACCCGGCATCCTCCGGAAAAAAAGAGATATCCACCAGGTCCTTCCTTTGCCTGATGACCTGCTCCATCGTCTGCAGCCCAAGGAACCCGGGTACAGCCGAGATGATAATGTCAGAGCCGCTGATGGCCGAGGCAAGGGCCTCATGGTCAGTGACATCAAGATGTGTCTTCCCTATGCCTGACCCCTCCGGCAGCAGCTCCAGTGCTTTAGTGTCAATATCGGCCGCAGTAACGCGGTGCTTCTTAGACAGCTCCACTGCCATAGCTCTTCCAACCATGCCGGCCCCCAAAACTGTAATCTTTTTCATTGGATTATTTGATTTTTATTTCATTGGTTTAATGGAACTTGCATGAAGTTTTGTTTTCAAACCACTATATTATCCATTACTCATACAAGTTTCATTCCTTTGTTTTTAAATTGCGCTCCCCGAATCAAGAGTAATTTATATTAAATTCTGATGCTGTAATGGATAAAAATTATATCATTTTTGATTTTGACGGTACTATTGCAGATACCCTCGAACTCTCCTTCGACATCTACAACGGAATTGCGCAGGAATATGGCTGCAGGCCGGCCAGGAAGGAAGACAGGGAACTGCTGAAAACCCGGAAGCCGCTGGAGATTCTGATGAGTTACGGGATTACAAAGCTGAAATTATTCTCACTTCTTCTCCGGATAAGAAAAGAACTGGCCGCACATATCTCTGATATTAACCCTGCAAAGAATATTATCCCCGCCCTGAGGGAAATCAAAAATGCAGGCTTCAGTATGGGAATACTCACCTCCAACTCCTCCAGGAATGTAAGTATGTTCCTTGAAGTTAATAACCTGTCCGATACCTTCGATTTTATCTACAGCGGCAAAAGCTACTTTGGCAAAGCAAAGGTTATCAGGCGGTCACTTGATCATGAAAAAATCTCCCCGGAGAACGTCATCTATGTTGGTGATGAGACAAGGGATGTGGAGGCTTCGAGGAAAGCCGGGATCAGTGTTATTGCCGTCACCTGGGGACTTAGTCCCCTGGAAGCACTGGCTGCAACCCATCCCGATCAGATTGCTGAAACACCCGAAGAGCTTCTTCCCTCTGTCAGGCGTATTTATGAGGACAACATTCACGGAAAATCCTGGTGATAATGAAACCCTGATAGGTTTCCCTGATCATCAGTCCTGATGGCGAAACCATACCGGAAGGTCTGATTTATTCTCCCGATGAAGTGATTGAAAATAAATAATATTACAGAGCCGGGTGCACTTTTTAACTGAAAAATCCGAATTTAATCTCCTCTGGCCCTCAAAACCTACTATAATGAAAATTATTGTTGCAGTGCTGGCCACGGCACTTCTGTCAGGCTGCAGCAGCACGAGACATACCGGCACTACCCCTTCTGATGAAAAGCATGCAGGAACCTCTCAGACCACCGAACAGCATACCGCTACCTCCCCGGCAGCCGAACAGCATACCGCTAACTCCCCGACAATGCAAAAGTATTTACCTTCCGTTCTCCGTTTGAGACTGCTCCTGAATACCTCTGGCTGAAAGACAGCAGTGATGGAGAGATTCAAAGAAGCATGCAGCTGATTGACATCAGGAACTCGAAGAAGGAGACCCCGGCCATCCGCTCCATGGTTGACAGGTACAATGATAATCCGGTGCTGAACGAGGTGATTGCAACAGCCACTGACGACTTCTCCTCGTACGCGGAGCTGTGTTATCTGATGGCCGATGCGCAGCGCGAGGCTGCCGGTGCGGATATAGCCCTGATGAACCCTGGCGGTATACGCATTGACCTCCTGGCGAAGGGTCAGGTATCCATCAAAAACGTCTATCAGCTTGATCCGTTTGGAAATGAACTGGTAGTAACGAAGCTCACCGGTGAGGAGCTTTACTCACTCATGCGTGCCGCCTGGCCCGTTGACGACAGGTCGCCACTCCTGCCATCAGGGATCAAGCTGGAGCTGAAGCTTGATGCTGATGGAAACCCTGGAGAGATAGTCATTCTGACCGGGGAGGGCTCTCCTCTCGACAGAAACCGGATTTATTCAGTTGCCATGAACAGTTACATGACACAGGTCTACAAATACGAGCATGCTGATCCCGGACAGTCGCTCTTCTTTACCACCGCCGAGGCACTGATCAATTATCTGAAGAAACAGGGTGATGTCAGAAGTTACAGGGACGAGAGAAGAGTTACAATCACGAAGTAAATTGTAGTCTGGCGCCGGACTAAACTGAACATCCTTTGCCAGAGTTAGTCATATGATCAATAGATAAATATGCCGTCCTTTTCTGCGGAATGAGGTCAAGGCGACCGGCGGATGCAGTTTACATAATATCGACTTAATTGTAGAAGCCAGATCAAAGCTCTTTCCTTTCCCTCAATAAAGGGATGATGTCCGGCATAGTGCGTCCGGTACCTTCACCATCAGGTTATCGCCCGTGCCGCGATCACAGATATATGTACAGCATGATGTTTAACAGGCATCTGCGAAACATTTCTTTCCAATATTTGCTACTTTTATGATTAATCGCATAAAAAACTGTCACTGCATGCCCAGACCACTTATTTTCCTGCTGGCCCTGATGATCACCGGCACATTGGGATCGCAGGACCTGGCTAAAAGCCGTACTACCAGCCCGTATACTTACATCTTCTCCATAACGGAAAAGCAGGCTCTCGACCTTATCTGCAAGGGCTCAACCGGTAAGGATGAGAGTTTATTCAGAGAGGTGGTCGATTCATTTCCTACCGGAACAACTTATACGGGAAAACTGCAACCCGGCAATTATGTCACGGCCTATGTTGACAACGACAAGGTGAGGGTGTTGTTTAGCTCCATCCCCAATGTTCATCTGGCAGTGGTTGACAACAAGACTGATCTTGTCATTCAGGTTCGCGACACCACCGGACTTGTTATTGAAAACGCTCTGATCAAGAGAGGTACCAGGTCTGTTCCCTATGATCCTTCAACAGGGGCATACCGTCTGGCAAAGAGCAACATCAAGGGCATTCTTACAGTGACCCATGAAGGTATTTCAAGTCTCTACAGGCTTGACAGGACCCTTAACAATTCCATGCTACGCAGAAACGCGCGGAAACTTGCGTATACTACCCCTGTCAGGTATGTGTGGGTGCCTGTTAAAACCGTTGTTCTCCTCCCCTATGACGCAGCCCGCTCGGCCATCAGGGGTTACGGATTCAACACGGCACGAAGTGTCTGGTGGGGGATGAAGAGATTGTTTGAACCCGGGCCATCCGACGGATTCATGCTTTTCAGCAAACCGAGCTACATGCCTGGCGATACCGTAATGATGAAAGCCTATATCCTCACCGGAAAGAACAAAAAGCCGTTTCAGGGAGAGACAGCCCTCAGGATTGACCTGACAAACCCCTACAGGCAGGTTACCCTCGCCACACTCAAACCCTACGCTCCGGGAGGCTATACCCACTCATTTGTCCTGGCAGATACCCTCGGATTACGGCTTGATACCCGTTACCGGCTTACACTCACACCTTCCGGCAGATCAAGGGATCTGGTTTCCGGGGAATTCAGGTATGAGTATTATGACCTCAGGAGTATGAAGCTCGTAATGAGGACACCTGACAGTGTTAAGTACAGGGGGCGCCCGTTTATCATCGGACTTAAAGCCCTTAACGAAAATGATATGATCCTTCCTGATGTCAGGGTAACTCTCCATATCCTTCGCGAAAGAGTCAATGAGATTCCGGGGCCCTTTCTTCCGGTGAAAGATACTATTGCAGTGATCCGCGAGACCCTCCGTCCGTCAGGCGAGACAGTGGTTATGATTCCTGACACTCTCTTCCCGGAAGCAAACATGACCTGCAAAATTGTTGCCGTCGCCAATACTTCGGACAATGAATCTGTCACTGAGACCAAAACCATGACCTTCATCGACAGAAAAGAGGAGATCGGCTTCAGCACTAAAGGAGACTCAATAAAGTTTAACCTGATAGTCAATGGAGCAGAAACTGAGAGGGATGCTGAGCTTATTACCTCGGATGCATTCGGGAACAAACAGCCGGCACTGAAAATAAGCCTCCCCTGGCAGATGAAAACTGACCCCTTCATCACCGCCTATACAGTCGTCTCCGGAAATGCCCGGCGCACGGTCGAAACACAAGAACTTCCGCACGGCATCGTACCACGGACTTCCAGAACAGCCGATTCCGTCTTTATCAGCGTCACAAGCAATACAGGACTGGCGTTCAGTTACTTCATCTATGACCTTAACCGCGAAGTGGCCCGTGGAACCGCTGAGACCCTTGAATTCAGGAAAAGAGTAACCTCTGACAGGAAATGGTATCTCTCGCTCAGCTACCTGTGGGGAGGAGTAATGAACAATAATATTTATGAGATCTCCAGGGATAAAAGCAGGCTGAAAATAGTTGCGGAGCAACCGGAAAAAATCATACCGGGCAGAGAGACTGCGATCACCCTTACTGTAACGGATACGGACGGAAGACCCGTACCTAATGCCGATATAACGGCATTCTCTCTGACCCGCAAGTTCGGATATGACCTGCCGGCGCTACCAAATCTTGCAAAACCCGGTAAAAACAAGGAACATATCAACTCATTCCGATCAGCCACAGCCTCTGCCCCCTGGCTTACCCATCCCCTTGATTATGACTGGTGGAACTCCATGGCGGGACTTGATACCCTTGAATACTTCAGATTCCGGTATCACCCGGAGGAGACAGCATTCTTTCTCTCTGACATGGGTGACAGTATTACGCAGTTCGCCCCGTTCATCTTCCGCGACGGCCTTCCGGTAAGGATAAACCAGGTATACATTGACCACAGACCTGTGTACATTGATTTTGCCTCAGCCAACCAGCCCTGGTCCTTCAGGGTTGACACCGGCTATCATTTCATCAGCATCAGGACTCCCAGGGCAGTATACGAAGCTGACAGCATCAGGTTTCTGAATGGCAAAAAGACAGTCCTTTCAATCAGGGATAATGAAAAGCCCTCCGGCTATACAAGAAAAAAAGTCCCTGGGAAAATGACGGCTGAAGAGCAACGCAGGATCGCCAATTACGTGATGCCCTACAGGACATTGTTTGAGAACAACGTGGCATACCTGCAGCAGGGCAGCAATCTTCTGCTGATGAGCGATGTGAATCAGCAGCTGGCATTCCCTGACAGGGTATTTTCTTCTCATGGTACACGTATGGCAGGACCGGTGATGCCGTCCAACGCACGGTTCGTTCTCCCCGGAAAATTTACCACGGATTTCAGGTTCGAGCCTTTATATGAATATGATTTTGAAAAAGGATTACTGAGAATGAGGTCATTCGACCCTGCAAAAAGAATCCCTCCATACTATGCGGCCGGTAACACCATGCAGGACTGGCGCAGCAGTGTCCTGACGCCTGCTTATCTTGAGAAGGTCAGGAGCGAGATCACGGAAAAGAGGACTGCCCAGCGGTACAGGTATTCACGCAGTGAAAAAACACTTCCCGGGAACGGATCCGTACAGATAATAAACAGCCCTACAGAGGAGAATGCCAACCCGGTTGTCAACTTCCTGGTCTCAGTTGCAGGAAGGGCCGTCTATGACAGGCAGGGACATGATAAGGCTTTAACCAATATCGAACCTGGTATTTACAGGTTCATCTCCTTCTTTTCGGGTGGGCGCCAGTCAGTTATTGACTCCGTCGAAGTCAGGAGCAACAGCGCCACCTTCATCAATATGGCCCGGGCAGAAATGTCAGATGACCCGGAATTATACAGGAAGATCATTGATATGATCAATGCCCCCGGAGCCCGGCCGGGAACCGCAACCTCGCTGGAACGGCAACTAATGCAGGAGTTTACAAGGCAGGATGTAAACGCCTATGACGGACCGGGATTCACAGTATCCGGAGTGGTTACCTGTCTGTCAGATGGGGAAAAACTGCCTGGTGTTACCGTCTATTGCCGGGAGAATGGCTTCGGTACAATAACCGGTCCCGACGGCAGATATTCAATCAGACTCCCCTTCGGAAATCACCGGCTGACTTTCAGTTTTATAGGGATGAAGCCTTTTGAGGTTGAAGTCTACTATGAAAATCAGCTGGACGTGACCTTGGAAGAAGAGGTTTTGAACCTGGATGAAGTTGTGGTGGTGGGCTACGGCATCTCGCGGAGGGAAAACCTCTCTGCATCTGTTGTGACTGTCAATTCGCTGGCCGGAAGAGCAGCAGGTGTGGAGGTGTCAGACGGCCGTTCCATCATGATAAGAGGCGTCTCATCAGTTGACGCGACTCCTCCGCTTATTATCATAGACGGTGTGCCATGGAGCGGCGACATGAGTCTTATTGATCCTGAACTGCTTAAGAACATCACGGTGGTTAAGGACCCGGCCATGACCGCTCTCTACGGATCAAGGGCCGCAGGAGGAGTCATCATGCTGACCATGAAGCCCGGAGGTGTCATCGCTGCGGCTGCGGAAAGTGACCCGCTGATGGATGAACAGTTCCTGGAAGAGGCTATGACTGCCGGGACATTGCGCAGGAACTTCCGCGACTACGGCTACTGGAAGCCTGACCTGCGCACAGACGACTCGGGGAAAGCTACATTCACCGTTAAGTTCCCTGATGACATCACTTCATGGGAGACATTTGCCGTTGCCATCAACGGCAACCGTCAGGCAGGCTCGGCCAAAGGAACCATCAGGGCATTCATGCCGGTGACAGGCCTGCTGTCAGCACCCCATTATGTGGTTGAGGGCGACTCCCTTAACCTTATCGGCCGGATAATGAATCATACCGGTGCACCCATGTCGCTGACGGAAAGGTTTATAAGCAACGCTGATACACTCGTAAACAGGAAGCGTGACCTCGCCGAGGCGGTGGTTGACACCCTGCCAGTGATGGCTGGCGGATCAGACAGCCTGCGGCTTGAATACTCCTTCACCACCGAGACCGGCCTGAAAGACGGTGAGTATCGTCCCCTCCCGGTAATAAGGGCCGGTGTGGAAGTCGATTCCGGGATGGTTGCCTTTATTGAGAAAGACTCATCTCTGACCGTTGACCTCAGCCGCTGGCCCGGAGAGGTGAACCTGACAGCAGTGGCAGGATTGTCGGACATCAGGAGAACGGCAAGCCACAGGTTAATAAGATATGTCTATGGCTGCAATGAACAGATGGCATCGCGACTTGCAGGCTATCTCTCCGCAGTGGAGACTGACAGGCACCTTGGTAAAGTCAGCCGAAGCGACGAAAGAGAGATAAAAAGCCTTATCGGCAAGCTCCTCGATAATCGTAATGAAGACGGTTTGTGGGGCTGGTGGGGACGGTCCCGGACCGAGGACTGGATCTCGCAGCATGTAATAAGAACGCTCTTGAGGGCAGGCAGGCTGGGCTACACCGTTAACATCGGGATTTCCGGTATTACTGATTTCGCCGTCCTGGCGCTGGAAAAGAACCCTGCACCATCCACCGGCCTGTCACTCCTGGAGATACTTTCTGATATCGGTGCAAAGGCTGATTATAACCATTACCTGAAAATCATCTCCAATAAAGACAGCCTGTCTCTGACTGACAGTATCCGGATTGCCAGCCTGAGGCTCAGGCACAACATTCCTGCTGATCTATCCTTCCTTGAAAAAGCGAGGCGCGAGACCGTTCTGGGGGGCGTATACTTTACCACCGGATCAGAGAGATGGGATATCATGAAGACAGACATGCAGACCACCCTCCTCACCTATGACCTCCTCTGCCGCGACACACTTCAGAAAATAGCACGGCCAGACCTGATCAGAAGGTATTTTTATGAATACCTCTCCATGAAGAGTCCGCTTAACACCTACCACACAGCTTCAGTACTGAATGCGCTTGCACTTTATACCGAACCGGAACGTCAAAATGAAGACAGGGCAGAAATGATCATCAGCGGAGCCATGGAGGCGGTAGTCGATTCGTTCCCTTACAGGGTTACCCTGTCACGTGAAACCAAGCCTGTGATCATCCGCAACAGTAGTTACATGCCCCTCTTCCTCAGCCTTGGAACCAAGCTCTTTATTGCCTGTCCGGAGGAAGACACCACCGACTTCAGGGTAACGACCCTGTGGTCAGTGCCTGGCAACGAGGTGAAGTCGGGGATTCCGGTGACACTGACAGCTGAAGTCGGGTTCTATAAATCCGCGGAGTTTGTCGTGATTGAGATCCCGGTGCCGTCAGGATTCGCATATAATGACAAAAAGGGTTACCGGCCCGGTGAGGTCCACCGTGAGTTTTACCGTGACCATGTGGCAATATTCATCCGCCGTGCTTCTCCGGGCACAAGAACCTTTGAGATAAGTCTCATGCCCCGTTTCACCGGCAGGTTTGCAATGAACCCGGCCAGGGTCTCGCTGATGTACTTCCCGGTGATTTATTCAAACAATGAAATTAAGAGAATAACAGTTTACTGAGATTAAAAGAGAGGCTGCTTCATATTCGGCCATTTTATCTTTAAGGTTTACACTTCTTCATCATGGTGTCCGGATGCCAGGGCACTCCACCGGATATCCGGTGCATCCATAATTTCCATATGCATCATATGCCTCCCGCCTTCTGCATTAATTCCATGACAGGATACACATGCCAGTCTTCCACCCATCATCATACCTATGACAGATCCTTCTGTGCAGCTAATTTCTGTGTTACTTTCGCTGGTGCCGGTGAAATAAATACGTTGCACATTTGATGAAAATGAGCCGTTCTCCCGGGCTGTTCCACCATTGTTCCCATTGTTAACCTTGTCCGTCGCATCCTGTAACCGGGAGACGAAAGAGGTGAGTGCAGTAAAAACAACCAAAATGTTTTTAATAGTTCAGGGAATTTGTGATTAGTTATAGTCCAAATTGAAATGTATTATCACTGGTAACTTTTTTGTGCCATTGTTATTACAATTTTAATTTTAAAATTACTGCTTCCTCAAACGTAAAGCATTGGAGATTACCGAAACTGAACTGAAGCTCATTGCGGCTGCAGCTATAACAGGACTAAGCAGCAACCCGAAAAACGGGTAAAGGATCCCTGCGGCAACAGGGACACCAATGGAATTGTACACAAAGGCAAAGAACAGGTTTTGTTTTATGTTCTTCATGACTTTGGCACTTAGTTCCTTTGCCCTGACTATTCCCCGGAGGTCTCCCCTGACCAGGGTGATTTCAGCGCTCTGCATTGCTATATCAGTGCCTGTACCCATTGCTATCCCGATATTTGCCAGTGCCAGTGCCGGTGCATCATTGATACCATCACCTGCCATAGCAACTGTCAGGCCCTGTTCCTGGAATTCCTTTACTTTTCTGTATTTATCATCGGGAAGGCAGTCTGACTGGAAACCGTCAAGGTGAAGCTCTTCGGCGACTGTTTTCGCCGTGTATTTATTATCACCAGTAAGCATAAAAACCTTCACCCCCATTTTCTGAAGTGATCTTATAGCTTCAGCTGAAGTACTTTTAATATTATCCGAAACACTCACAATTCCTTCAACTGTATTACCGGCAACCAGGTACATTACTGTCTGACCCGATAACTGCCAGTCTTCGACAATCCTCCTTTCATCTTCACTTACTGAAGCATTAAACTCTTCCAGGAGCCTGTCATTACCAAGTCCTATTTTCGTGCCCTGGTAAGAAGCTTTGACACCTTTGCCCGGTATGGCTTCAAAGTTTTCAAGTTCGAGTAATTCAATGTCTTTTTCTCGCGCCCCTCTTACTATGGCCTCTGCAATAGGATGCTCACTGTTGCTGTCAATAGAGGCTGCCAGACGAAGGACCTCATCGTCACCCCTGGATTTGAACGATTTATATCCCTTCAGTGAGGGTTTGCCTTCGGTAATTGTGCCGGTTTTATCGATTATCAGGGTATTGACTTTATTCATTTCCTCTATTGCACTGGCATCCTTGACAAGCACGCCTGACTGGGCCCCTCGACCTGTTCCGACCATAATTGACATCGGCGTTGCCAGACCAAGGGCGCAGGGACATGCTATAATCAGTACTGATACTGCATTTACAAATCCGTAGACCAGTGCCGGTTCGGGCCCCCATATGGCCCAGACGGCAAATGTCACCAGTGCTGTGCCGACTACAATCTGAACAAAGTATTTCGCTACAACATCAGCAAGTCTCTGAATAGGTGCCCTTGAACGGCCAGCTTCATTGACCATTTCTATGATCTGCGACAGGAGGGTGTCCTTTCCCACTTTCTCCGCTTTCATATCAAAAACAGTCTTGCCGTTAATTGTACCACCTGTTACTTTGTCTCCGGCGTACTTATCAACCGGTATCGGCTCACCTGTTATCATACTTTCATCAATAACTGCTGAGTTTCTGGTTATTATGCCGTCCACGGGGATTTTTTCACCCGGTCTTATCCTCAGGATATCACCTGTCTGAACTTCCTCCAGCGGTATCTCTTTCTCCTGTCCGTTGATTACAACCCTGGCAACAGGAGGCACCAGGCCTAGAAGTGCCTTGATAGCTGAGTTTGTCTTGCCGTGTGCTCTGAGTTCCAGTACCTGTCCAAGCAATACGAGGGAAAGTATAACTGCTGAGGCTTCAAAATAAAGGTTAACATTCCCCTGTGCATCCTTGAACTGGGCAGGGAATAATCCCGGAACCAGCAATCCGAGTATACTGAAAATATAAGCAGCCCCGACACCGATTGATATCAGTGTCCACATGTTGGGAGAATAACGCCGTACCGAGCTCCATCCGCGTTTAAAGAAGTCCCGGCCGCAATAAAATACCACCGGTGTGGCCAGCACAAACTCCACCCAGTTCCAGATTCTCTGAGAAGCAATATTCTCCAGGTGAATAAACGGTATCATCGGAGACATTGCTATAATAAGAACAGGAATACTTAAAATGACAGCTACAATGAATTTTTTTAACATTTCCCTGTATGCCCTGTCTTCCTCGCTTGCTTCCTCACCTTTCTCCGGGACAAGGTTCATCCCGCATTTCGGACATGCTCCCGGCGAATCCTGTTTTATTTCGGGATGCATGGGACATGTGTAAGTGACATTTTTCTTAGTCCCGATACCGGCCTCCTTCTGCAGGTGCATCCCACAAACAGGGCAGTCTCCCGGTTTGTCATAAGTTTTATCTCCTTCGCACCGCATGGGACAATAATATTTGCCAGATCCGGAGTGCGCTTTTTTATGATCATGCATCTGATGTTCATCATGTTCATGCCCGTTGTGCATTGCATTTTTTTCATGTTCAGACATACTGCCTGCACCGGATGAACCGACGGGAACCAGGTGCATGTTGCATACGGGGCAGTTTCCGGGTTTATCATATACCTTTTCACCCTCGCATTTCATCGGGCAATAGTACTTTTTAACATTCTTCATATTTACATTTCAATAATTTGGGGTTTGGTGAATAAGTCTATTCCTTTCATGCCTTTATTTCTGTCTTTTCGATCACCGTATATCTTGTCTGTGATTACCACTTTAGGATAATACCCGTTAAGCCGCTTGTAGTCTTCTACCTGCTTCTTCAAATCAGTGCTTTCATTGTATGCCTCCCGGCTCAGGGTATTGATCCTCGCATATCCGTCTGGTATCTTGTATGCTGACGCCGGGTTTTGCCCCAAATTCAACATTGGAGGATAATCTCTCTGGTCATGGCATCAAACTTATCTGCCCCCAGACGATAACGC
>WOYI010982287.1_pt1 | contig 22009 bp, 17 predicted proteins | sample 6423411 | NCBI WGS metagenome assembly WOYI01 (sample SAMN13441803, study PRJNA592873) | oil field metagenome | biome: oil field; feature: oil-well bore; material: oil-contaminated soil; isolation source: oil-contaminated soil from oil-well borehole | place: Germany: Wietze | collected 2016-10-18 ... | reverse complement strand
CGCGTACGCCGACTTCGTGACGGCGATGATGGCGTTCTTCTTGTTGATGTGGCTGCTGGGCTCGACAGCCAAAGGCGACCTGGTGGGGATCGCCGAATATTTCAAGACGCCCCTCAAGGTGGCACTGATGGGCGGTGAGGGGAGCGGCGACAGCTCAAGCATCATTAAAGGCGGCGGGCAAGATCTGACGCGCACGGAAGGACAGGTCAGGAAGGGGGATATTCAGGCTGAGAAAAAAGTCATCAACCTCAAGGCCGCCAAGCAGGAGTTCCTGCGCCTGGAAGCGCAGAAGGAGATCGATCAATTGCGCCAGTTGAAAAAGAACATCGAGGCGGCGATCGAGAACAACAAAAAGCTCGAGAAATTCAAGAGCCAGATATTGCTCGATCTGACCACGGAAGGGCTGCGTATCCAGATCGTTGACGAGAAAAATCGTCCCATGTTCCAGAGCGGCAGCGCGCAACTTGAAGACTATACGCGCGACATTTTGCGCGAGATTGGCCAGACACTGAATGAAATGCCGAACAAGATCAGCCTGTCTGGCCATACCGATGCGCAGCCTTTCGCGGCGAAGGGCGGGCGTTACAGCAACTGGGAGCTGTCGGCGGATCGCGCCAATGCGTCGCGCCGGGAGCTGATCGCCGGCGGACTGGCGGGTGACAAGATCGTGCGCGTGGTCGGACTGTCCTCGGCAGTGCTGTTCGACAAAGAGGAGCCGCAGAACCCGATCAACCGACGTATCAGCATCATCGTGATGAACAAGAAGGCCGAAGAGGCCGCCCAGCAGGATGGCGGTACGGTGCAGATCGATGCCGAGTCGGGAGACGCGGCTGAGGCGCTGGGTGTTTCCGGTGTCGGGGCGCTTTCGCCGGAGGGGGTGCCGACCGCGAGTGAGGCGGCAGAAATCGCACCACAGGAGGCTTCGCCAGTCGCGACGCATTAAAGAAGCACGGGAATCGGTCGTTAGCTAAGTACAAGTTGGAAAATATCGCGGGGAGAATGAACATGAACAAGTGGTGGAGCAAACTTTCGCTGAAGAGCAAACTTCAGATACCCATCCAGCTGATCCTGCTGGCTATCATGGTGCTTGCGCAGCGTGCAGCATTGAACACTTTTGAAGAGCGCATTCTGGAAGAGGCGCGACAGAAAGCGGTTGTTTCTGCGGACGGCGTATTGAACGGCCTCAATATGTTGATGCTGAACGGCATCATCAGCGATGCGGAGCAGCGCAAGCTGTATGTCGAAAAGATGGGGGCCTCAAGCCGGGTGGTCAATCTGCGGGTGATGCGCAATACACCCGTCATAGAGCAATTCGGTCCCGGCATGCCATCGGAACAGCCGAAGGATGAAATGGACAAAAAGGCATTGTCCACCGCCACACAGCAGACACTTGTAGAACAGCAGGGCGATTTGCATACCCTGCGGGTTGTGGTGCCGTTCATCGCGCAGTCGAATTTTCGCGGTACCAATTGCCTGATGTGTCACATCGTGCCCGAGGGTTCGGTCAACGGCGCGGCCAGCATCACTCTGGATGTTTCCGAGGAATTCGATCTGATGGCGCGTGCTGATACCGTGTTGTGGGGCATACAGATCGCAATTCAGGTATTTCTCTATTTCATGATCGGTTGGCTGATCGGCTTCGTTACCGGCCCTACGCGCAGTCTGCAACAGGCCATGCTGGCCATGCAGGCGACCGGAGATCTTTCCAAGCGCGCCCCGGTGAGCACCGAAGACGAGGTGGGGCAGACCGTGCAGGCATTCAATGCGCTGGCGAACAATTTCCAGGTGATCGTTTCCCAGGTCGACGGGCAGGCATCGCAAGTGGCGAGCGCCGCGCATTCATTGTCCGGCGATGCTGCCACGCTGGAGACCAGTGTGCGCAAACAGAGCGATGCGGCGGCAGTCGTGGCGAGTGCGGTTTCCCAAGTGAGCAGCAGCATCAGCCAGGTCGCGGAAAGCACCAGCCGGGTGGCCAAACTTTCCCACGAGAGCCTGGAACGCGCCAACCGCGGCCAGGAAAGTTTGCAGGAGATGGTGCAGGAGCTGAGCAACGTCGAGCGTGCCGTGGGTGAGATCGCCAACTCGGTCAATCAGTTCGTGGCCAACACGCAGAGCATCACCAGCATGACCCAGCAGGTGCGGGATATCGCCGAGCAGACCAACCTGTTGGCGCTGAACGCGGCGATCGAGGCGGCGCGTGCCGGCGAGCATGGACGCGGTTTCGCCGTGGTGGCAGACGAAGTGCGCAACCTGGCGGAGAAGTCGGCGCAGTCGGCTACCCAGATCGACGAAGTGACGCAATCGCTTGGCAGCCAGTCCGAGCAAGTCGAGCGTACGGTGCAAACCGGCATGAACGCGTTGCAGATCAGTCAGGCCCATGTGGGTGATGTGACCAAGATACTGATCGAGTCGAACCAGTCAGTCGGCGGTGTGAATGAGGGGCTGGAAGAGATTTCCCGCTCCATCAATTCGCAGCGCGATGCGGCCCAGGAGATCGCGCGCAATGTCGAGAACATCGCCACCATGGCCGAGCAAAGCAATTTGGTAGTGCAGAGAACGGTGGCATCCGCGCAAAGTATGGAGCGTGTAGCGGAAAGCCTGAAATCGACTGTTGGCAAGTTCAAGATTTGATGCGCCGGTAGTAACGGGAGGAAGATCATGCAAAATAATAATGCGCAGAAGTCACAGAAGGAGGTCACCATTCTGGATGGAGAGGTGCTGATCTCCAAAACCGATACCAAAGGTGTCATCACTTACTGTAATGACGCTTTTGAACGCATTTCCGGCTTCACTCGCGCGGAGCTGATCGGCAAGAATCACAATATCGTGCGCCATCCGGACATGCCGAAGCAGGCATTCAAGTGGCTGTGGGATGCGCTGAAATCGGAACGTCCGTGGCGCGGTCTGGTCAAGAACCGCTGCAAGAATGGCGATTACTATTGGGTGCGGGCAACCATCGCGCCTATCGTGGAAGGCGGGCAGATCACGGGTTATGTTTCTGTACGGCGGGTACCCACGCGAGCGCAGATAGCCAGAGCAGAAACCAAGTATCGCGAGCTTAATCAGAACGGCGGGGAAGTCGTTTCGCGCTATGAGCGCTTCAAGGTCAAAAACTGGTCCCTGAAAGCAAAACTGCAGGCGGCCATCCAGATACCGTTGCTGCTGATCCTGACCGTGGCGCAGATGTATCTGACCGGCAGCATGCAGGACGAGGCCAGCTTGCAGGCGGAATCCAAGGGTAAGCAGATCGCCACGCAGATCATCGACAATGCCAATATGCTGATGGTGACCGGACAGATCGGCATTGAAGAGAATCGCAAGTTGCTGATCGAGAAAGTCACTTCGTCTGGTCACGTCAAATCCGCAGTCATCCTGCGTTCGCCGCTGCTGGTTTCCCAGTATGGTCCGGGCTCGCCGGAACAGCGGGTGAAGGATGATGTGCAGCGTGCGGTGCTGGAATCCGGCCAGACCAAAGTGATCTTCGGGGAGGACGGTGCGGGTGCGCCTGTCTTGCGCATCGTCACGCCCTATCTGGCCAGCAAGGACTTTCACGGAACGGATTGCACCTTGTGCCATGCGGGGCCGGACAATTGGGTGACCGGTGCATCGGACATCTCGATCGACCTAAAGGAAGATTTTGAGCGCATCCATGTGATGGAAATGAAGGTAATGGCCGGGCAGATCGCCCTGCAGTTGTTCCTGTTCTTCTTCATCGGTTACTGCGTGGATCGATTCATCCATCGTCCGCTGTCGCAGGTGGACAAAGAGTTCCGCAACATCATGGAAGGCAATCTGGACACCGAACTGGACATCACCGTCCAGGACGAGATGGGCAAGCTGTTGTGCGCGATCCAGACCATGCAGACCTATTTGCGCACTATGGTGGACGAGATCGTCACGCCGGTGGTGAAGATGCGGGAACGGGTACGGGCGGTGGATGAGAAGGTCGGCGTGGTGGCGAACAATGCCGTGACCGAGCAGGCGCAGATACAGAGCATTGCCGCGACCATGGAACAGTTCAGCCAGTCCATTGCCGAAGTGGCGAATATGGCGTCCGATTCGCTGACCGAGATGAAACGGACACAGGGCATCGTGGAAGAGAACAATGTCAATATGGGGCTCAGCATCGATGCGACCACCAAGGTGGCGGCCACCGTGCAGCGTTCCAGCAAGACCATTTCCGATCTGGGTGCCTCCATCGAAAGAATCGGTAAAATAGCGAACTCAATCAAGGAGATTACCGACCAGACCAATTTGCTGGCGCTGAATGCCGCCATTGAGGCGGCTCGGGCAGGTGAGCAGGGGCGCGGTTTCGCGGTGGTGGCTGACGAGGTGCGCAAATTGGCCGAACGTACCGCTTCCAGCACCAAGGACATCACCAAGACAATCTCCGATATCACCGAAATCTCTCAAGAAGCGGTCAAGTCCATGGGCGAAGCGGTAGTTGAGGTGGAGAGCGGTATCACGCTCATCCGCAGCAACGGCGAGCGGTTGAAAGATGTGATGGACGCCACGGTGAGTATGTCGCAGCGTATCGATCACATCACCCTGTCGTCGAAGGAACAATCGGTGGCCGGCGAGAATGTGGCCAAGAGGCTGGAACACATCTCGGGACTGGTGGATGAGAACGCGCGTTCGTCGCAGCAGACACGAGACGCGGCTGCAGAACTGGCGAAATCGGCCGATGAATTGAGCAAGGCCGGCTATCCGCTTACCAAGTGCGGCATGCGGAACACCGGCTGAGCGAGGAGAAGAGAATGTCTGAACTGTTAAAGAATATTGATGCGCGTACCAAGCTGGCGGGTACCAACAAGCTGGAGATTCTGATGTTTTCTCTGGGCAAGGATATGCGCACCGCCCGCGAGGAGACCTTCGGCATCAATGTGTTCAAGGTGCGCGAAGTGATGCGTATCCCCGAGATCACCCGTGCGCCGGAGATGCCGCCTGCAGTCGAGGGTATGGTGAGTTTGCGCGGTGCCCTGGTGCCGGTGATCGATCTTGCCAAATATATCGGCATGGAATCGGACAGCAAACCCGGCATCATGATCGTTACCGAATATAACGGACATACACAGGGCTTCCTGGTCAAGTCGGTGGACAATATCCTGCGTTTGGACTGGTCCGCGATGCGTGTGCCGCCCGAAATGCTGGCGGCAGAGATGGGCGGCCTGGTGACCGCGATCACGGAATTGAAGGATAAACGGCTGGTGATGATGCTGGACGTGGAGAAGGTGCTGGCCGAGACCGGGCACTTCGGTTCGGACGAAATGATCTTCAAGGCAGTGAAGCCGATCGGCAAAGACAACCGCACCGTGTTTTTCGCCGATGATTCGTCGGTCGCCCGCAACCAGATCGCCCGCACGCTGGAAGCGATGGGCGTCAAGTCCATCTCTGCCATCAACGGACGCAAGGCTTGGGAAGAGCTGTCGCGCATGGCCGATTATGCCGATGCCTCCAATACCCCGTTGAAAGACATGCTGCAGGTGATCCTGACCGACGTCGAGATGCCGGAAATGGACGGCTATATGCTGACGCGCAAGATCAAGGCGGATAAACGATTTAGCGGCATTCCGGTGCTGATGCATTCTTCGCTGTCCAGCAGCTCCAATCAGCAGCTTGGTAAAGCGGTCGGGGTGGATGAATATGTGCCCAAATTCGAGCCGCAAAAATTGTCACAGACGCTCGCGCGTTTGCTGGGATAAGGGGGATTCAAGATGGCATACAACGATGACATGACGGCATCCAGCCAGAACGGTTTGCTGGACCACATCGATGCGCGCACCAATCTTGCGGGCACCAACAAGATGGAGATCCTGCTGTTCAATCTCGGGACGGAGGAAAAGTTCGGTATCAATGTATTCAAAGTAAAAGAAGTATCTCAGGCCGGCAAGATCACGCGCACCCCCAATATGCCGCAGGGCGTGGACGGCATCGTCAGCCTGCGCGGGCACGTGATGCCGGTGCTGAATCTGGCGAAGTTCATGGGTATCCGCGAACAAGACCCGCACCAGACCATGATGGTGGCCGAATACAACAACCATATCCTTGGCTTCATGGTGAAGGATGTGGATCGCATCATCCGCGTCGATTGGGACAAGGTGCGCCCGACCGAGGGCATGTTGTCGGACAAGGATGCGCTGATCACATCCATCACCAATATGGATGACGGTTCGCTGGTTTCCATCCTGGATGTTGAACAGATTCTTTCAAACGCCTTCGGTGAGGTTATTGTCGGCAACGTGGAGCGCATCGAATCCGCGCACGATCTGTGCGTGTTCTTTGCCGACGACTCCATGGTGGCAAGGCGCAAGATCGTGGAGGTGCTGGATCGCATGGGGGTCAAACACATCCAGTCCAACAACGGGCAGGAAGCGTGGGACCGTCTGCGCTCGATGGCCGATGCCGCACAAAGCAGTGGCCAGAATCTGCATGACCAGATCCAAGTCATTCTGACCGATGCCGAGATGCCCGCGATGGACGGTTATGTACTGACCCAGTACATCAAGAACGACCGGCGCTTTGAAGGTATCCCGGTGGTGATGCACTCCTCGCTTTCTTCAGACGCCAATCGGGCGATGGGCAAGCGCGTCGGGGTGGATTACTACGTGCCCAAGTTCGACTCGATGGTGTTGTCGTCGACTTTGCGGCCGCTGCTGACATAACAAGTTGTATGGAAGTTGTATTAAGGAGATTGAAATGGGAATAGAAAACACAAAATTTCTGGTGGTGGATGATTTTTCCACGATGCGTCGCATCGTGCGCAATCTCCTGAAAGAGCTGGGCTTCGTCAATGTGCAGGAAGCGGAAGACGGTGTGGATGCGCTAAACAAGCTGCGCGGTGACACGTTTGACTTTGTGGTGTCCGACTGGAATATGCCGAATATGACGGGTATCGAATTGTTGCGCGCAATCCGCGCCGACGCAGCACTCAAGCACCTGCCCGTCTTGATGGTGACGGCGGAAGCGAAGAAGGAAAACATCATCGAGGCGGCACAGGCAGGCGCGTCGGGCTATGTGGTCAAGCCGTTCACCGCAGCGACGCTGGACGAGAAATTGAAAAAGATATTTGCGGTCAACCCGCAACTGAACAAGTGAGGTGAATCATGGCAAACCCGGCAAATCAGGATTCGGACGATCTCGAAGCGCTGTTCGACAGCATCATTTCTGCCAACACGGATGAACCCAAGGCACCGGCCAAAGTGATCCAGCTGAATGCGGATGCGGAGCCGGCCAAAGTCATCAATCAAGTCGGCCAAATGGCGCGCAAGCTGCACGACACCCTGCGCGAACTGGGCTTGCACAAAGAGATCGAAAAGGCGACAGCGACCATTCCCGATGCCCGTGATCGCCTCAACTATGTGGCGACCCTGACGCAGCAGGCGGCGGAGCGCGTGTTGAACGCCACGGAATCCGCGCAGCCCCTAGTTGACAAGCTTTCCGACGAGTCGCAGCGATTGGCCGCGCAATGGGATCTGCTATTCCAGAAAAAGCTGGATGTGCAGCAGTTCAAGGCACTGGTCGCGCAGACCCACGCCCACCTGCACGAGACGCCCAAGCAGGGCAAGGAAGTGAATGCGTATCTGCTGGAGATCATGATGGCGCAGGATTTCCAGGACCTGACCGGCCAGGTGATCAAGAAGATCATCCAGCTGACGCAGGAGATGGAGAAGCAACTGGTGGAATTGCTGCTGGAGAATGCACCGCCTGCGGTGCGTGCTGAAAACTCGGGGCTGCTGAACGGGCCGGTCATCAGCGCGGCAGGCAGGAACGATGTGGTCACCAGCCAGGATCAGGTTGACGATCTGCTGGAAAGCTTGGGTTTTTAAGCGGTACTGGATGCCGAGCACTCAGTGCTGAGTGTTCGATTGAGGAGAAGAACATGAACGACTTTGCCGGAATGGAAGACCTGCTGAGCGATTTCCTGATGGAAGCCGGAGACATGCTGTCCGATGTGGACAGCAAACTGATGGAGCTGGAAAAGTCTCCGGGCGAGAGCGGCTTGCTGAACGAGATATTCCGCGGCTTCCACACTATCAAGGGCGGTGCGGGTTTCCTGAATGCGGGGGAGTTGGTCGCCCTGTGTCACCTGACCGAGAATCTGTTCGACAAGCTGCGCAACAAGGAGCTGACGCTCAACGCGGAACTGATGGATGTGATCTTTGCCGCCACGGCGGAAGTGCGCCATATGTTCGGAGCGCTGCAGCAGAATGTGCAGCCGCAGGCCGCGCCCGCGGAGATCATCAGTGCATTGAAGGATGCGCTGGAGGGCAAGGCGCTGGCCGCAGCTGCGGCAGCCAGACCGGACGAAGAAAAACCCAAATTGCCGGTCATTGAAGCCGAAAACGTCGACTGGGATGCCTTGTACAAAGCGCTGACCGGTAACGATATCGTTGAACAAGTGGGGGCCAAACGTGATCCCGAAGTGATCAAGCAGGCGATCAATGAAGAAGAGTCGACGCGCAAGGCATTCGGCAGACGATCTACCGATGTGCCCGGCAGCACGGTTGGCCGCCGCGGCGGCGATGTGCCGGCCGTTGAGGCGAAAGAGACCACCATCCGCGTGGATACCGAGCGTCTGGACCAGGTGCTCAACCTGTCCGGCGAGATCGGTCTGACCAAGAACCGCCTGACCCATCTGCGTTCCGACATCCTGCAAGGCCGCACGGACGGAGACATCCTGCGCGATCTGGATCAGTCGGTGACCCAGCTCGACATGCTGGTGGTGAATCTGCAGAACGCCGTGATGAAGACGCGCATGCAGCCGATCGGTCGGCTGTTCAAGAAATATCCGCGTTTGGCGCGGGATTTGGCGCGTTCATTGGGCAAGGATGTGGAGCTGGAACTGATCGGCGAAGAGACCGAGATGGACAAGACCATGATCGAGGATCTGAACGATCCCCTGGTGCACCTGGTGCGCAACGCGGTCGACCACGGCGTCGAAACCATAGCGGAACGTCGTGCCGCCGGGAAACCGGAGAAGAGCATGGTCGAACTGGCAGCTCGCCAGGAAGGTGATCACATCCTGATCACCATCACCGACGACGGCAAGGGCATGCGTCCCGAAGTGATCCGCAACAAGGCGGTTGAAAAAGGCCTGATCACCAATGAGGTGGCCAATACGCTGGACGAGAACCAGTGTCTTGAGCTGATATTCCTGCCCGGATTCTCCACCAAGGACGAGATATCCAGCGTGTCCGGACGCGGCGTCGGCATGGATGTGGTGAAGACCAACATCCAGAAACTGAACGGCAGCATCCAGATCCAGTCCGAACCGGGCAAAGGTTCGATCTTTTCCATCTCGCTGCCGCTGACACTGGCCATCCTGCCGGTGCTGGTGCTGCGTCTGGGTGACCAGTCGTTCGCGGTGCCGCTGTCCATGGTGCGCGAGATTCTGCCTGTCACGCGCGATGCGCTGCAACAAGTCTCCGGCAAGGCCACCATGATCGTGCGCGGCGAGGTGCTGCCGGTACTGCCGCTTACCCAACTCATCGGCTGGGGCAGCAACGAGCATTCTGAAGTCGGCGTGCTGATGCAGTTCGGCAGCAACAGTTTCATTCTCACGGCCGACGGTTTCGTCGGGCACGAAGATGTGGTGATCAAGTCGCTCGATACCTTCCGTCCCAAAGGCGTGGCGGGCGTCACCATGTCCAGCGAGGGCGATATCGTGCTGATCCTGGATATCAAGGAACTGCTGAGCGACGTGCGCGGCAATTGATAAAAACAACAGAAGTGCCGGGGAGGTGGAAATGTTTGCCAACATGTCTTTGAGAGGCAAGTTCATTGCCCTCGAACTGGTTTCGTTCACGATGTTTCTGGCGATGGCAATCTTCGGCCTGGTGTTGATGAAGGGTGCCGTCGATGATGAGAAGACAAACCTCCAGCGGCTGGAGCAGGATGTCGAGGTGACGGAAAGCGTCAGCACCATGGATATCGCGATCCTGAAAGAAGCCAAGCTGGCCAAGGATGTCTGGTTGCGCGGGGCGGACCGCGAGAAGTTGAAAAAATATCGGGCGGATTTCCTTGCCGAGCGCGCGCGTTTCGAAGCCAGCCAGAAAGAGGCGGAACAGGGCTTGAAGCAGTTGGCCGCCGGCCATGAACAGGAATTCGCGGAGTTTATCGCCAAACTTGACGCGATTGCGCGCCAGCACGGCGAGGTGTCGGATCGCTATCTGGCCCAGATCGATGCGCATCAGGGCAATGCGCTGGAATCGGACAGCAAGGTGGCAGGCATCGATCTGGAGTTGATCGCTCACATCAAAGCGTTGCGGGATGATTTCGTGGTGTTCACCGACAAAAAATCCGAAGAAAAGATCATGTTGGCCGAGGAAGATTTCAGCCATCGTCGTACTTTCGTGATCATTTGGGTGCTGGTTTCGCTGGCCCTGTCCTTCGTGTTGGCAGGCATGATCATTCGCCAGGTGATGCGCCAGTTGGGCGGTGATCCGCGCGAAGTGGCGAAGGTCGTGAACACCATGTCCGGCGGTGATTTCTCGCAGCAGCCGTTATTGCAACCGGTAGCAGGCAGTCTGCTGGCCGACGCCTATCAGATGCAAAACAGCCTGCGTGACATGATCGTGCAAGTGAAATCGCAGGCGCACCACGTCGGTGATATGGCGCGCAACCTGGCGACCTCGGCCAATCAGATCGCGGAGAACGTCCATCAGGAATCGGATTCCGTATCCGGCATGGCTGCCGCCATCGAGGAACTGAGTGTCTCCACGACCCACATCAGCGACCGGGGCGGCAATGCCAAACAGATCGCCACCAGCTCCCGCACCAGTGCGGAACAAGGCGCGCAAGTCGTCAACAAGACGGTCTCGGGCCTGCTGGAGATCGCGGGCGAGATCGAAAGCGCCTCGGCTGAAGTCTCGCGTCTCGGTGAAGACGCATCGCGCATCAGCGATGTGGTCAAGGTGATCAAGGAGATCGCGGACCAGACCAACCTGCTGGCTTTGAACGCGGCGATCGAAGCGGCAAGAGCCGGCGAGCAGGGACGCGGCTTTGCGGTGGTGGCGGACGAGGTGGGCAGGCTGGCCGAGCGCACGGCCGGCGCGACCAGCGAGATCAGCCGGATGTCGGGCAAGATCGGCGCGGTGGCGGCGAATGCATTGTCCGGCATGGAAAAAGTGGTCAACACCACGCGGCAGGGCGTCGGCGATGCCGAGACGGCACAAGCCTCCATAAAACATATCCAGAACGGCTTCAGCGAAGTCGCCAGCGTGATCGACGATATCGCGCTGGCATTGGAAGAGCAGAATTCTGCCGCATCCGAACTGGCCAGGAGCACCGAGCGCGTATCGCAGATGTCGGAAGAGAACGCGGGTGCGGCAAAAGGACTGCTGAATCTGGCGAATTCCCTGGAAGCGAAATCCAGAGAGGTCAGGCAGGCGGTGGAAGTGTTCAAGGTCTGACACGCGTTTCAAAAACGATAAATCATCCCGGAGGAAGCCATGTTTGGTGGAAAAATGAAGCAGGATTACCAGGTCGCGCAGCGCCGTCTGGAAGAAACAGAGCGCGATATTGCCAATCTGCGTGACGAACTGGCCGGGCTGGAAAGTCAGCGGGACGCCCACCGCGCGGAGGCCGAGCAAGCGAAGCAGAAATGCCTGGTGGCAGACAAGATCTACGCCAACATGCAGGGTTTCGGAGAATCGTTTGTTGCACTGCAAACATCCCAGGTCGAGGCAGCCACTTCTTTGCGCGAAGAGAAAAAGCATGCTGTCGAGGCAGCCAGTGTCTCGGTAAACAACCGCGAAGCCGTGCTCAAGATCGCCTCCAGTCTGGAGGCATTGTCCGGCGACACCCTGCGCACTTCAAAAAATGTGCAGGGACTGACAGAGCGTGCCGCACAGATCGGCAGCATCGTGCAAATGATCAAGGAAATCGCCGACCAGACCAATCTGCTGTCGCTGAATGCGGCCATCGAGGCGGCGCGTGCCGGCGAGCAGGGGCGCGGCTTCGCCGTGGTGGCGGACGAAGTGCGCAAACTGGCGGAACGCACAGCCAAAGCGACCAGCGAAATATCCATTATCGTCACCGCCATCCAGGACGAGACCCATCATGCCAGGACGCAGATGGAAGAGTGGGCCGCGAAATCTCAGGCGTTCAGCGGCGAAGTGGGGGGCGTGATGGAGAACATGAAGCACCTGCTGGATTTGTCGCACACCATGGAAGGCACCATCTCGGCCGCCGCGCTGCGCAGTTTCGTCGAAGTCGCCAAGATCGATCACATCCTGTACAAGTTCGAGATCTACAAGGTGTTCATGGGGATCTCTGAAAAGGCGGCGGATAGTTTTGCATCCCACACCAGTTGCAGATTGGGTAAATGGTATTTCGAAGGCGAGGGCAAGGATTGCTTCTCCAAGCTGGACGGTTATCAGGCCGTGGCCGCACCGCACCAGAGTTTCCATGCCAATGGCAAAGAGGCCGTGTCGGCATTCCATGTCGGCAATCCCTTGCGCGGCATGGAGCTGGTGAGCAAGATGGAAGCGGACAGCATGGCTGTCTTGTCGGCGCTGGAGCGCATCGCCATTGCGGGCGAGGGCGACAACAGTCTGTTGTGTGCTTCGGGGAACTGAGGCCGGTACTGAGTTCCGCCAGCCCGCTACTATCCCAGCATGACGCATCGCGAATTCGCCTTCACCGACCAGGATTTTCAAAAGATTCGCGGCTTGATCCACCGCTGCGCGGGGATATCGCTTGCCGACAGCAAGCAGGAGCTGGTCTATAGCCGGCTGGCGCGGCGCTTGCGTGCCACGGGGATACAATCGTTTGCCGAATACCTGTCCGTTCTGCAGAAAGGGCACGAAGACGAATGGGAAGCGTTTGTCAATTCCCTGACCACCAATCTCACCTCGTTCTTTCGCGAGGCGCACCATTTCAAGATCCTGGCAGAACACCTGCTCAAGCTGGGCAAGTCGCAGCCCATCCATCTGTGGTGTTCGGCCTGTTCGACCGGCGAAGAAGCGTACTCGATGGCGATCACCGCGGTCGATACCTTCAACAGCTTCGATCATCCGGTACGCATCACCGCCTCCGATCTGGATAGCCATGTGCTGGCGTCAGCCAAGGGCGGGCGCTTCAAGGCGGAAGCGGTACAAAAACTGGGGGCAGAGCGCGCGGAGCGTTTCTTCATCCCCGACGGTCAGGGATATTTCAAAGTGCGTCCGGAGTTGCAGCGTTGCATCGAATTCAAGCGCATCAACCTGCAGGATGCGGCATACCCGATCCCGCACAAGCTGGACGGCATCTTTTGCCGCAATGTGATGATCTATTTCGACAAGGATACCCAGTTCAGCATCCTCAAAAAATTCGCCCCCTTGCTGCATGCACATGGCCTGCTGTTCGCCGGGCATTCGGAGAGTTTCTATCACGCCACCGCCTACTTTAAATTGCGCGGGCAGACCGTTTACGAATTGATCAACGATGTTTAAAGGCACTCATGCTGCGCGCATCATCGTCGTCGGCTCATCCACCGGCGGCACGGAAGCCCTGCGGGTTTTTCTGTCGCAGATGCCGCTCAACGCTCCCCCCATTCTGATCGCCCAGCACATGCCGGAGTCTTTTGTTCCCGCCTTCGCGGCACGTCTGGATGGGTTGTGCGCGTTGCGGGTGAAACTGGCCGAACAGGGGGAAGAGATCAGAAGCGGTACCGCATACATCTCGCCCGGCAATGTGCACATGGAGATAGCGAAGCACAGCCCGGGATATTGCACCGTGCTGAAAGACGATCCGCCGCTGAATTTCCATCGCCCGTCGGTAGAGAAACTGTTCAGCTCCGCCGCCAAAATATTGGGCGCGCAAGCGCTGGGGGTGATGCTCACCGGCATGGGCAAAGACGGCGCGGCCGCCATGCTGGAGATGAAGCAGGCCGGTGCCATCAATCTGGCGCAGGATGAAGCAAGCTGTGTGGTGTTCGGCATGCCGCGCGCGGTGATCGAGCTGGGCGCGGTGGATGAGGTGCTGCCGCTGGACAGGATCGCCGAACGGGCGATCCTTCGCAGCCGGGAACACTGAGCGGACGGCGATGCGAGTCCGCCTCGCCGTCCGCTAACGATCAGCTGCGCTTCGCTATGTCCGGGTGCTTGTCGGCGACCATCTGGTCGATGACGGCCATCACTTCCAGACTGGCTTCTTCCGCCCCCTTCAATTGCTCCAGGATCTGATCCTGCAGCTTCTCGTCGTGCGCCCAGTTCAGTTCCATTAGCGACAGCATGCGATGCACGGAGCCGTGCACCTTGCTGTGCGGCACGTCCAGTTTGCGGAACGACGGCATCGCGCCGAACACATCCTTGCCCGCTCCCTCGTACCACTTGCCCAGACGGCAGTTGTGATGGTCCACGCCGACTGCACTCTTGTATTCTTCGTTGTCCCAGTCGTTGACCAGCACATAGGCGCGCTGCTTGTAGATGACGTGGTCGACTTTCACCAGCGACGCGAAACTCAGGTCCTGTGCGTAGCGGGCGCTGGCCAGCGAGGTCACCGCCGATTCGTAGAACTGGCCGAACTTGTGTTCCAGTTTGCCGATGACACTCTGCGAAGAATTGGCGATCTCGTGCATCTCCTGCGAGTCGCTCAGCATCTTGGCCGATTCGCTCTGCAGCATCAGCATGATGCGGCCGATGGATTCGGAGGCGTTCTTGGTGTTCTCGGCCAGCTTGCGTACTTCATCCGCCACCACGGCGAATCCGCGTCCGGCCTCGCCCGCGCGGGCCGCTTCGATGGCGGCATTGAGCGCCAGCAGGTTGGTCTGGTCGGTGATGGAGGTGATCAGGCCGACCGCCTTGGTGATTTCGCTGCTGCGCGCGTTCAGGTTGGCGATCGCCTCGTTGGCATGGTTTACCCGCGCCACGATGCCCGACAGGCGCTGCACCACATCCTTCACCGATTCGCGGCTTTCCTCCGCATCGGTGCGCGTGCGGCGCGAGAGGCTGGCCAGTTCTTCCATGTTGTCGGTGATGGTTTTCAGGTCACTCTGGTTGGAGACCAGGTTCTTCAGCAGATTTTCGGTGTTCAGATGGTGGGCGCGCGACAACATATGGGTGCGCATCGCACTGCGTTTCTGCTCGGCCATGCCCTCCAGCAGGATGTTCTGGTTGGTCAATCCTTTTTTGAAGCCGCCGTGCACGCCACCATTCATTGCCTGCCGACTGAAGTTGCCCTGCAGATTGGCACGGAAACTGGTTTCCTGTTCGCGGAAGAATGCGGCCAACTGGTCCAGCATGTCGTTCACATCCCAGCACAGCAGACTGATCTCATCGCGGGAATGCCCGATGCCGGTGACGCGCGAATTGAACTTGCCGGCAGCCACGTCGTTGACCACGGCTTCGACTTTCTTCAGCGGTGCCAGCCACTGGCGAACCAGCCACTGTCCTAGGGCGGAAGCCGCAACACCCACGATCAGGAAAGTGATCATGAATGCATCAAAACCGTGACGCGCGAAACTGGTCAGGATGATGACCAGCGTGCCGAAGGAGAACGCCCACAGCAGGGCGGACAACCTAGATTGCAAGGACAAGTTCGTCATAGCTGATTCCTTTTTCGTTCAGAAGGTCCACCAGGATCTTGGTGGAAGCCGCGATGGCATTGGCCGGTCCGGCCCGGCGTTCCGCTTCCAGCATGGCGGCGTACAGCGGGGTCACCGCGTCGATGCCGCTACGCTTGGGTTTGCGCCGCACGGAAAAGTAGCCGTTCATGTTGCCGGAAGAATCGAAGGTCGGCGTGACGTTGGTGAACACCCAGTAGAAACCGCCGTCCTTGGACATGTTCTTCACATACGCGAAGCATTCTTCTTTCTTCTGGATCTTGTCCCACAACAACTGGAACACCGCGCGCGGCATATCCGGATGACGGACGATGTTGTGCTGTGTGCCCAGCAACTCGCTTTCGCTATATCCCGAGAACTCGATGAAGATGCGGTTTCCGTAGGTGATGCGACCTTTCAGGTCTGTCATGGAGACGATGAAGTCGTCATCCCGCATCACCCTTTCGACCGCGGTCGGTTTGATATTTCTTTTCATGCTTTCCCCTCCTGCCTTATTTGCCTGTAACCGTTTATGGTGATCTCTAGTATTGGCATGAACCACCTGTAGCAATGATGCCATCTTATGCCCGGCTTGAGCAGAGCGAAACGCACAATAAGACGGGAATAACCCTTTAATTCCCGTGCTTGCCGCGCACGCCCAAAGCTGATAATTGCCGCACCGATACAGGACGGATGACATGGCCGAACAGGACAGCGATCTCGAAAAAACAGAATCGCCCTCGCAACGCAAACTGGACAAGGCGCGCGAGGAAGGCCAGGTTGCGCGCTCGCGCGAGCTGTCCACCTTCATGGGGCTGGTGGCCGGCGGTGCCGGGCTGTGGATGATGGGCGAGGTGTTGGGGCAGGGCATGTTGCGGCTGCTGCACAACGGTCTGACGCTGGATCGCGCGTTCGCTTTCAATATCGACCTGTTGTTGCCGCGTCTGAACGAACTGTTCACCGATATCCTGCTCACCTTCGTGCCATTCCTCGGGCTGCTGGTCGTGGTGGCGCTACTTTCTCCCATGCTGATGAGCGGTTGGCTGTTCTCGCCCAAAGCCCTGCAGCCCAAGTTCAGCAAGCTCAATCCCTTCAGCGGCATCAAGCGCATGTTCTCGGTGAACAGTCTCATCGAACTGCTCAAGGCGCTGGGCAAGGCCACCCTGGTGGGCGGTATCGGCGCATGGGTGGTGTGGGCGAACCGTGATGAAGTGCTGCTGCTGGTGAGCGAACCTGTCGTTCAATCCATCCCGCATTTGAACAGGATGATCTGGTGGAGTTTCGCCGCCATCATGGCCGGCATGCTGCTGATCGTGATCATCGACGTGCCGTTCCAGTTGTACGAGCACACCAAGAAGCTGAAGATGACCAAGGAAGAAGTGCGCCAGGAATCGAAAGAGACCGAGGGCGATCCGCAGGTCAAGGGACGCATCCGCAGCATGCAGCGCGAGATCGCGCGCCGCCGCATGATGTCCGAGATTCCGACCGCCGACGTGGTGGTGACCAACCCGACCCACTACTCGGTCGCGCTCAAATACAGCGAAGACAAGATGCGCGCGCCGGTCGTGGTGGCCAAGGGTTCGCATCTGCTGGCGGCCAGGATCAAAGAGATAGCAAAAGAAAACAACGTCCCCATCCTGGAAGCGCCGCCGCTGGCGCGTGCCTTGCACAAGCATAGTGAGCTTGGCGCATCCATCCCGGAGGCTTTGTACACCGCTGTTGCCGAAGTGCTGGCTTATGTCTACCAGCTGCGCCGTTACAAGAAGCAGGGCGGCACCAAGCCGGCGGTGCCGGGTGAATTGCCTGTGCCGAAAGAGCTCGACCCGCTGACCCAACTGCAAGATGCGGCGCATTGATCCCGGGTAAGGCATTCGTCCGCGAGATACACGAAAGCGCACGAACAAAACCCAACAGCGATTTTCACTGAAGCCATCCCCGTGTGGGAATTGCAAATGAATGTGCCCCGTTGTTGTATTTCGTGCCTTTCGTGTATTTCGCGGTCGAGTCTGGGTTCCTGGTTTGATGCAGTGCCCAGACACTGCGTTTAATAACCGCCCATTTCCCCTTCTATTCCCACCTTTGAATTGACGCGCCCTCCAGATAATACGCATGAGCCATGAACCCCGGCGGGGTGAGCGGCAAAACGGATTGCACAACGGGGCGCGACATGAACGACATCATCAACACATTCAGGGGATCGCTGCTCAGTACCGGCATGCGCGGACTGGCGGGGCCATTACTCATCGTGATGATCCTGTCGATGATGGTGTTGCCGCTGCCGCCGTTCCTGCTCGACATGCTGTTCACCTTCAATATCGCGCTGGCCATCATGGTGCTGCTGGTGGCGATGAACACCACCAAGCCGCTGGACTTCGCCGTGTTCCCGGCCGTGCTGCTGATCTCCACGCTGCTGCGCCTGTCGCTCAACGTCGCTTCCACACGCGTGGTGCTGCTGGAAGGCCACACCGGCCCGGCTGCGGCGGGCAAGGTCATCGAATCATTCGGCCACTTCCTGGTCGGCGGTAACTACACCGTCGGTCTGGTGGTGTTCATCATCCTGGTCATCATCAACTTCGTGGTCATCACCAAGGGTGCGGGCCGTATCGCCGAAGTCGGCGCGCGCTTCACTCTGGATGCCATGCCCGGCAAGCAGATGGCCATCGACGCCGACCTCAACGCCGGTCTGATCGGCGAGGACGTGGCGCGCAAACGCCGCACCGAAGTGGCGCAGGAAGCCGAGTTCTACGGAGCCATGGACGGTGCCTCCAAGTTCGTGCGCGGCGATGCCGTGGCCGGCATCATGATCATGCTGATCAACGTGATCGGCGGACTGGTGGTCGGCATGCTGCAACACGATCTCGATCTGGCCACCGCTACCAAGTATTACACCCTGCTCACCATCGGCGACGGACTGGTGGCGCAGATTCCGGCACTGGTCATCTCCACCGCCGCCGGTATGGTGGTGAGCCGCGTCGCTTCCGAACAGAACATCGGCCAGCAACTGAGCAATCAACTGATCTCCAATCCGCATGTCATCGTGCTGACCGCCGCCATCATCGGCATGCTGGGCATGATCCCCGGCATGCCGCATTTCGCCTTCCTGATGCTGGCCGGTGCCATGGGCTGGTTCGCTTTCTACCTGATGCAGAAGGGCAAGCAGGCAGTAGAAGCACAGGAGCAACAACAGGTGGAAGAACAACAAGTGATGGCACCGGAAGCGGCTGAAGCCAGTTGGGAAGATGTGGCGCAGGTGGATGTGCTGGGACTGGAAGTGGGCTATCGCCTGATCGCGCTGGTGGACAAAGCGCAGGACGGCGACCTGCTGCGCCGCATCAAAGGCATCCGCAAAAAATTCACGCAGGACATGGGCTTCCTGCCGCCGCCGGTGCATATCCGTGACAACCTCGACTTGGCACCCAGCAGCTATCGCATCACGCTCAAGGGCGCGGAGATCGGCAGCGGCGAGGCCTATGCGCAACAGTTGCTGGCGATCAATCCCGGCAACGTGAGTGGCACCCTGCCGGGCAACCCCACCAAAGATCCGGCCTTCGGCCTGCCCGCCGTCTGGATCGACCAGAATCTGCGCGACCAGGCGCAGGCCATGGGTTATACCGTGGTGGACGCAGGCACCGTGGTGGCGACCCATATGAGCCATCTGATCCAGACCTACGCGGCCGAGCTGCTGGGCCGTCAGGAACTGCAACAGTTGCTGGACCATCTGGGCAAGATCGCGCCCAAGCTGACCGAAGACCTGATCCCCAATCTGCTGCCGTTCACCACCGTGCAGAAGGTGCTGCAGAACCTGCTCGACGAAGGCATGCATATCCGCGATATGCGCACCATCCTCGAAACTCTGGCAGAACATGCGCCGAGGACGCAGGACGCAACCATGCTCACCTCGCTGGTGCGCATCGGACTCGGTGCCGCCATCGTGCAGCAATACTATCCGTCGGCGCAGGAGCTGCAGGTCATCGGCATGGACAAGGAACTGGAATACGTGCTCGGTCAGGCACTGCAGGCCGGCGGCTCCGCCATCGAGCCGGGACTGGCCAACACCCTGTTGAACGAAGCGCGCGCCGCAGCCGAAAGGCAAGAGCGTATGGGTCTGCCCACGGTGCTGCTGGTGCCCGGCGTCATCCGCGATCTGTTGGCGCGCTTCCTGAAACGCGCGGTCCCGCAACTCAAAGTGATTTCCCAAGAAGAAGTGCCCGATTTTAAAACGATCCGGGTGACAGCCATGGTAGGAGGTAGAGCATGAACGCAAGAAAATTCATCGCAGGTAGCTCACGCGAGGCCCTGAAACTGGTACGTATCGAACTGGGTGCGGATGCAGTCATCCTGTCCAACCGCAAAGTGCCGGAAGGCGTCGAGATCGTCGCCATCCTGGGCAGCGAGCTGGCCCATCTGAACGAGACGCGCGTGGTCGAATCCCGGCCATCGTCCAGGCCGCGCCTCGAACAATGCGTCGAACAGCGTCCCGTCCTTTCCGAACGCGCACAGAACCAGGCCGCCACGCTGGGTGCCAAAGTGATCGCGGCGGAAACGCAACGTACAACTGAACAGCCCGCGGCACCCGTGGCAGTCAAGTCGGCAGCGGAACCCGCCGAGCAACAATTGCTGCTCGGCGAACTGAAGGCCATGCACAAACAGATGCAGGAACAGATGGCCACGCTGGCCTGGGGCAACATCCAGCAGCAGGACCCGAAACGTTCCGGTCTGATGCGCGACATGGTCAACGTCGGCTTCAGCCCCGCGCTGTCGCGCCGCGTGCTGGACAAGATGCCGACCAATGCCGGCCTGAACTGGGTCAAACGCGTTCTCGCGCACAATCTGCGCGTGGCCGGTGTGCAGGAAGACGTGGTGACGCGCGGCGGCGTGTATGCGCTGGTCGGTCCCACCGGTGTGGGCAAAACCACCACCACCGCCAAGTTGGCCGCACGCGCAGTGGTGCGTTACGGTGCGGACAAGGTGGCACTGGTCACCACCGACAGCTACCGCGTCGGCGCTTACGAACAACTGCGCATCTACGCCAAGATCCTCGGCGTGAGCGTGCATGCCGTGCGCGATGCCAGCGATCTGAAACTCACTCTGTCCGGCCTCAAGCACAAGCATCTGGTGCTGATCGACACCATGGGTGTGGGCCAGCGCGACAGCCGCGTGGCGGAACAGGCGCAAATGTTCGACGAGGCAGGCATCAAACGCCTGTTGTTGCTGAACGCCACCAGCGCCGGCGGCACGCTGGACGATGTGGTGAAGATGTACGGCGGTCCCAATGTGATCGGTTGTATCCCGACCAAACTGGATGAGGCGGTCACACTGGGCACCGTGCTCGATGTGGTGGCACGCCACAAGCTGGCCTTGCACTACATCGCCAGCGGCCAGCGCGTGCCGGAAGATTTGCACGAAGTGAAGCTGGATTACCTGTTGCACCGCACCTTCAAGGACGCGGGCAAGGCTTCCAACTTCGCCCTGCCGGAGATGGATTTCCCGGCCTTCATGGCCGGACTGACCAGCGGCGTCGCCGCGGGGAGGGAATATGCACACTAACAGCCAAAACTTCGGCTTCGGCGACCAGGCCGCCGGGCTGCGCAAACTGCTGGCACGCGGCAACGCGCAGGTGATCACCGTGCTGGGCGCGCGCGACGGACTGGGCGCGACCAGCATCGTCACCAATCTGGCGGCGGTATTCGCCCATGCCGGCAAGGACGTGCTGGTGCTGGACGAGAACCTGTCGCACGACAACGTGGCCAACACGCTGGCACTGCGTCCGCGTTACGACCTGTTGCATGCCGCGCGCGGCGACAAGACCTGGCAGGAAGTGTTGCTGCAGGGCATGGCCGGTCCCGGCGTATTGCCGGTGGCGCGCGCGATGCAGGCACTGCCCGGCATGGGCGAGGCGGTGCGCGAACGCCTGCTCGAATCCCTGCTGGGGGCGGCGGTCGGGCGCGACGTGGTGCTGGTGGATGCGGCACGCGACGGCAATTCGGTGTGCGCCAGCCTGTCCGGCGACGAACCCCTGCTGCTGGTGCTGAATGCAACCGCCAGCGGTATCACAGAAAGTTACGCTCTGCTGAAGAAGATGGCGACGCACAACGGCCGCCAGGCCTTTGATATTGTGGTCAACCGAGTCGGCAGAGAACGCGAGGCTTTGGCGGTGTTCGACAACATGGACAAGGTCGCGCGCCATCATTTGCAGGTAAGCCTTTCGTATCTGGGCTATATTCCGGTTGATGAAAAGCTGCTTCGTGCGACACAATTGTGCCGCCCCGTGGTGGAGGCCTTCCCCTCGGCCGCATCGTCGATGGCGATGCGCGAAATCGCACAGGGACTGCTGCGCGCACCTGGCACCAGCGAGCATGTGCAGGACCGTTTGAGCAGCGTCATGCAGCGCCTGATGCGCATGTCGCGACCGCGCGGTGCGCAGGCGAAGCGCTCGCATGCGGGCGGCATGGCAGCACTGACATGAGCCCCATTGCCGTAGCCGAG
>WOYI010713660.1_pt1 | contig 22011 bp, 18 predicted proteins | sample 6423411 | NCBI WGS metagenome assembly WOYI01 (sample SAMN13441803, study PRJNA592873) | oil field metagenome | biome: oil field; feature: oil-well bore; material: oil-contaminated soil; isolation source: oil-contaminated soil from oil-well borehole | place: Germany: Wietze | collected 2016-10-18 ... | reverse complement strand
GGCGGGGGGCGGGACGGATTTGGCTGTCGGCCCAGGATTTGAGGCAAGGGATTCTGCCGCGCGCCGGCCGGGCGTTGGCGGCGAAACGGGGTGAAATGCGCGCAAGGCGAAAAATTGTTTCCGCCCGCCGGCCAATTGCCCGCGCATTGCGGCGCGGGGTCGCTAAGCCGCGGCGCTCCGTCTATTGTCTCCCCGTGCCCCCGGCGCACCGCGCCGTTTCATTCATGGATGTCGCATGAGCGCCAAGACCCTTTCGATCCTCGCCGCCGTCTTTCTCGCCCTTGTCGGCACGTTCCTTGCGGGGATGTGGACGACCTACAAGGAATGGTGGCCCTGGCAGAAGGTCGCCGAGGTGCAGACCGCCTGGCGGTCGTTCCGCGCGACCGGGCTCTTCTTGCAGGAGGACACCTATGCGCGGCGCAAGCCGGACGTGCCGGACGAGCGCCATGTCGTCCACGATGCCGGCGCCATCGCGCCGGGCTACTGGGTGATCAACCGCTTCGACGGTCCGACCAAGACCTATCACCTCGACCTGCTGGACGAGGCGGGAACGGTCGTGAACTCCCGCCCCATCGACTATTCGCGAATCAAGGACGGTGGCAGCCCCGGCGAGTTCGCGCATATCGCGACGATGCTGCCCGACGGCTCGGCCCTCGTGGTCTGGGACGACGCGCCGGGGATGGCGCGGCTCGATGCCTGCGGCGATCCGGTCTGGGCCAGGATCGACCAGATCTACCACCATTCGATCGAGCGCGGGGTGGACGGCTACTGGACCTGGCAATCGGCGATCTGGAACGGCGGCGAGGACCAGCGCATGATCCGCTTCGACCCCGAGACCGGCGAGATCCTCGAATCGATCGACCTCATCGACGACGTGATCGCGAAGTCCCCCGCCAACCGGCTGGCGATGGTGATCCCCGAGGACTACAAGTTCGACCGCACCACGAAATACGGCGAGCGCGCGGACCTCTTCCACCCGAACGACCTCGAGGAGCTGATGCCCGAGATGGCGGCGGCCTTCCCTGAATTCGCGGCCGGCGATCTTCTGGTCTCGATGCGCAATATCGACCAGCTCGCCGTGATCGACCGCAAGACGGGTGCTGTCAAATGGGCCCGGTACGGGCCCTGGCAGCACCAGCACGACGCCGATTTCCAGCCCGACGGCACGATCACGGTGTTTTCCAACAATACCGACCGCTTCCGCTCCTCCATCATCCAGGTCGATCCGAAGACCGGGAGCGCGCGCGACCTCTTCGGCGGCACGGGGCTCGGCTTCGACAGCTTCATCATGGGCAAGCACCAGCATCTTTCGAACGGCAACTGGATGATCACCGCGACCATCCAGGGCCGGGTGATGGAGGTCACGCCGGAGGGGCGCATCGTGCGGGAATACAACAATATCCTCGACGACAGCTACAACACGCTGGTGCTCTATTCCGAGCATCTCGAACCGGGCTACCTGACCACGGTGCCGCAATGCGCGAAATAATCCGGGAGGGCGGGCGATGAGCGGGAAGATCCTGCCGGTGATCCTCTGCGGCGGAACCGGCACAAGGCTCTGGCCGGTGTCGCGCGAGGGGATGGCCAAGCAGCTCCTGCCGATCGTCGGCGACGAGACGCTGTTGCAGATGACGCTCAGGCGGGCGACGGGGCCGGAGTTCGCCGAGCCGATGGTGATCGGCTCGCATCCGGTGCGCTTCACCATCCGCGACCAGGTCGAGGCGGTGGCGCCGAAGGCCCGCGTGGTGATCGAGCCCGCGCGCCGCGACACGATGGCGGCGGTCTTGCTGGCCGCGACCATCGCCGCCGCCGACGATCCCGACACGATCCTCGCCGTGATGCCCTCCGATCACCTGATCCGCGAGGCGGACGGGTTCCGCGACGCGATCCGGACCGCGGCGACGGCGGTGGCGACGGCCGGGATCGCGGTGATCGGGGTGACGCCGACCGAACCCTCGACCGCCTATGGCTACATCAAGCCGGGGGCGGCGGCGGGAAGCGCCTTCAAGGTCGTCCGCTTCGTCGAGAAGCCGGACGAGGAGCGCGCGCATAGGCTGATCTTCGAGGGCTGCCTCTGGAATGCCGGCATGTTCTGCTTCCGCGCCGGCTGGCTCATCGAGGCGCTGGGCGCGCTGGAACCCGAGGCGGTCCGCGCCGTCGGCGCCGCCGTCGCCGCGATGAAACCCGATCTCGGCATGTGGGTGCCGGGGCCGGAATTCGCGGGCGTCAAGGCGATCTCGTTCGACCACGCCTTCATGGAGAAGACGGAGGAGGCGGTCGTTGTCCCGGCCACGTTCCGCTGGTCCGATGTCGGCGACTGGAACGCGGTCTGGGCGGCCTCGGAGCGCGACGCGGACGACAATGCGATCCGGGGCGACGCGATGGCGATGGGCGCGCGCGGCAACCTCATCCATTCGGAGAACCGGCTGGTCTGCGCGCTCGGCGTCGAGAACCTTGCCATCATCGAGACGGCGGACGCGATCATGGTCGCCCCGCGCGACAAGGCGCAGGAGGTGAAGGCGCTGGTCGGCGCCCTGAAGGGGCAGGGCCGGGCCGAGGCGGTCGAGCATATCCGCAACCACCGGCCCTGGGGCTGGTACCAGACGATGGATCTGGGGGAGCGGTTCCGGGTCAAGCGGATCGTGGTCAAGCCCGGGGCGCGGCTTTCCCTGCAAAAGCACCACCACCGGGCCGAGCACTGGGTGGTGGTGCGTGGCACCGCCGAGGTGACGCTGGGCGAAAGGGTCTCGGTCCTCCATGAAAACCAGAGCGTCTATATCCCCATCGGCGAGGTGCACCGGCTCGCCAATCCCGGCAGGATCCCGGTCGAGATCATCGAGGTCCAGACCGGCACCTACCTCGAAGAGGACGATATCGAGCGGATCGAGGACGAGTTCGGGCGGGCGTGATGTCTGAGCGTAAGGTGGGTTTAAACCCACCTTACGGGGCGGGCGGGCGGATCAGGGTTCGCCCGCGGTCTTCCGGAATGCGGCTTCGGTCAGTTCCGCGCTCCTCTCCCAGGTGAAATCGCGGCTCCGGGCCAGTGCTCTGGCCGCAAGCCGGTCGCGGAAGCCCGGTTCGGTCAAGAGACGGATCGCGGCACCGGCAAGGTCCTCGGTCCGTTCCGGATCGAAGAGCAATCCGGCCTCGCCCACGACCTCCGGCAGGCTGCTGCGGTCGGAGGCGAGGATCGGGGTTCCGCATTGCATCGCCTCGACCGCCGGCAGGCCGAAGCCTTCCCAGAGCGAGGGGAAGACCAGTGCCTCCGACAGGTTGAGCAGTTCCGCCATGTCCGCATCCGGGATCTCGCCGGCAAAGCCGATCCGGTCGGAGGCGCGGGCATCGGCCGACGCCCCCGCCTTCAGCTCGTCGATATTGTCCCAGAAGCGATCGCCGGTTGTGCGCCCGACGATGACGAGCCGCGCTTCGGGGCAGGCGGCGAGGATCGCCGGCATCGCCTCGATCAGCCGCAGCACGTTCTTGTGGCGGTTGAAGCCGCCGATATAGACGAGGACCCTGTCGCCCGCCGCGATGCCGTGCCGGGCGCGGGCGGCGGCGAGGCGGGTCTTGTCCGCGATCGGCCGGAAGGTCGCGTCCGCGCCCTCGGTCGTCACGTCGATCCGCCCGCGCGGCACGCCGAGCATAGTCGCGATATCGCGCGCCGAGGTCTCGGACACGGTGAGGATGCGTCGTGCCTGCCTCCGCGCGAGCCAGGATTTCGCCTGCCAGAGCCGGAAGTTGCGCTTCGTCGGGAAGATGAGGTCGGGGTAGCGTTCCGGGATCGTGTCGTGGATGCAGACGAGCTTCGGCACCCGGGAAAGGACCGGGAAGAACGAATAGCTGGCCGGGAAGAAGAAGAGGTCGGCGTGAAGCCCGGCCGCCGCGCGCGACAGCGTCAGCATGTCGGCCCCGGCCCGCGCGCCGGCGCCGGACGAGGCTTCGGACATCGACTTCCGCGCGCCGGCGACGACGGTGGCGACGCCTTCGGGCACCGGGCGTTCCGGCGCGCTGCCAAAGAGGAGCGTGTAGCGAAAGCCGGTATCGCGGGCCGCGAGCGCCTCGACCAGGCTGCGGGTGAAGCGGCCGAAGCCACGTTCATTGTCCCAGGCGCTGGCGTCGATCCCGACATGCATCGCTCGGCTCGTCCTTTCCCGCTTCGCCCGCCCTTTCCTATGCCGAAATCGCCGCGAAGCCCAACCGCTTCGCAAGGGCAGCGGCCCGCGGGCGGTGTGGCCATGGGCAAAGGTGGCAAATCCGCCACTTCGTTTCCCCGCCGGCACCGATTGCCGGGCGAATTGCCGGCAGGGCGCATCTTGCAGGTGCAGTCGGGGCGCGGTTCAGCTAAGGACGAAGGCGAGTTGGCAAGAGCGAATTTGGCACGATGGCGAAGGACACTTCCGCGCGCGGGCGGCTTCACGTTCTGGAAATGCAGACCCAGTTCGGGGTCGGCGGCATCACCCGCCATGTCCTCGCGCTTCGCGACTGGATGCGGGGCGAGGGCCACCGGATCACCCTCGGCGGCACGCCCGCGGCCTGGGCGGGGCCGGAGACGGAGCCGGATTTCCTCGATCTTCCGACCAAATACGTCTCGGGCGAGGGCGGCGCGCTGCCGGTGCGGCTCTTCAACGTGGCGAAGTCGGCCTGGCTCCTGCGCCGCTGGCTGAAGCGCCATCCGGTCGACCTCATCCATGCCCACGAATCCGCCCCCGCTCTGGTCGCGAACCTTGCCCGGCGCGGGCTTGGCATCCCGCTTGCCGTCACCTATCACGGCTCCGAGCCCGCGCGCATCGCCGCCTTCGGCGGGATCGCGGCGAAGGCCGATCTGGTGATCACGCCGTCGCACCGCTCGGCCGCGGACCTCGCGAAGCTCGGCGGCGTGCCGGAAGCGAAGCTGAAGGTGCTTGGCCTTGGCGTCGCCCCGCCGCCCGAAGACAGCGCGGACGAGGTCGCGGCGCTCCGGCGCGCGCTTCTCGGCGACGGCGAGAAGCTGGTCATCACCGTGGCGCGGCTCGAACGCCAGAAGGGCATCGACATCCTGATCGAGGCGGTGGCGCGGATCGTCCGCGACCATCCCGGATTCCGCTTCGTCGTCGCCGGCGACGGGGTGGACGAAGCCGCGCTGAAGGCGCTGGCGCGGGAGCGGGGGGTGGAGACCCACCTGCGGTTCCTCGGCCGGGTGAACCGGCCGCATCTCTATCTCCGCGCCTCGGACCTCTTTCTCCTGACCTCGCGCTGGGAGGCCTTGCCCTTCACCATCGTCGAGGCGTTCCAGGCCGGTCTTCCGGCCGTGGCGACGGCCTGTTCGGGCGTGGTCGAGCTGATCGACGACGCGGTCGGGGCGGTGGTGCCGATCGGCGATGTCGAGGCGATCGCGGCGGCGGTCACGCGGATCCTGACGGACGACGCCCTGCGGACGGCGATGGCGAGCGCGGCATTGGCGAAATCCACGCTCGACCGGTTCGATCCGGACTGGGTGCACGGCCAGTTCGAGACGGCCTATTTCGCGCTGGCGGGGCGGGGGTAGGGCCTATCCGTCTTGCCCGGTCCGCTTGCGGGCCGGGCTGCGCCCACCCACCACGGGCGGGCGCGGCCCTCTGTCGCGATCAGGCCTTCATCGCGCGCAGATGCTCTGCCGTCGCCGCCAGCCCGCGTTCCAGATCGTAGGCTGGCGCATAGCCGAGCCGCGCCTGCGCGTGGCCGGTCCGGCAGATTCCCTTGCCGCAATATTCCTCGAGGAGGTGGTGGTTCGGGTAAAGCTCCCCCGCCTTCGACAGCCGCTTCTTCAGCGTCCGCACCAGCGCCTCGAACCGCTTGTGCCCGATCAACCGCCGGGCCACGGCGCTGATCCGGGCGGCGAGCGAGGGTCCGTGATCCACGCTTTCGTCGGGCTTCGGGCCGAGGGTGTGCTCGATCTCGGCCAGGGGCACGCGGCGGACCGCGCCGCGCCCGAGGATCGCGGCATAGCCGTCGAGGAGCGCCGACCAGGCGAAGGGCTCGGGCCCCGAGATCACGAAGCGTTCGCGGCCGAGATCGGGCAGGGCGGCGGCCTTGAGACAGGCCTGCACCACATCCCCCACGAAGACGCCGTTGCAGAGGCCCTCGGGCTCCGGCAGGACCACGCCGCCGGCCAGAAGCGCCTCGGCAAAGCCGTCGGTCCAGAGCGAAGATCCCGGACCGTAGACGATTGTCGGCTGCAGCACCGCAGCGGGAAGCGGCCCGGAGAGCAGCCGCTTCTCCATCGCGATCTTGGCCTGCCGGTAGGGGCTGCCGCCGGGCCGGTCCATGCTGCCGCCCTCGTCACAGTCGTGATCCGGCCAGGCGTCGTAGACGACGATGGAGGAGGTGTGGACGACCCGCCCGACGCCCGCCGCCCGCGCCGCCGCCATCAGCCGGTCGAAGGCGGCAAGGTTCTCGGCCGCCGAGGCGCGGACATCGTAGGCGAGATTGAAGAGCACGTCCTGCCCGGCGAGCGCGCGGGCCAGCACCGCCTCGTCCGCCATCCCGCCGATCTCGGCGCGGAGGCCGGTCGGCAGATCGGCGAGGCCGGAGCGGCTGCGGGTCAGCACCGTCACCTCGGCCCCCGCGTCCAGCAGTGCCGCGACCAGCCGCCGGCCGATGAACCCGGTTGCCCCGGTGACCAAGACCCGCTTGCCTGCCAGCGCTGTTTCCATGTCCTCACCCCTTTGCTGCCGCAGCGCAGAATAGCCACAGACCGGCGTCATTGAAAGCCGCGCGGCCCCTGCAGGCTGGCCCGAATCCGGCCGCCATGCTAGCCGCTTCGCATCGGTTTTCGGGATTCGAGCTTCGTCCGCGCCGGCGGACGGGAAGGACGGCACATGCGGATCGGAGTGATCGGGGCGGCGGGCAAGATCGGCCAGATGCGGGTCGCGACGATTCTGGCGGAGCCGAAGGCGGAGCTTGCCGCCGTCATGGACATGTCGATGGACAAGGCGCGCGCCCACGCCCACGGCGCGCCGGCCTTCACCGATCTCGACGCCTTCCTCGGGGTGCCGATGGAGGCCGTGGTGATCTCCACCCCCGCCCATGTCCGCGAACCCTTGTGCCTCGCCGCCTTCGAACGCGGATTGCATGTCCTGTCCGAAAAACCGCTGCACCACACGGTCGCGGGCAGCCGCCGCATCCTCGCCGCCGCGAAAGCCGCCAAGCGCCATCTCGGCGCGGGGTTCAACATGCGCTACTACCCGGCCTTCGCCTGTGTGAAGGACGTGATGGAGAGCGGCAGGATCGGCGAGGTCGACCATATCCGCGTCTATGGCGGCCATGAGGGCCTGCCGAAATTCGCCTTCGACTGGGAATACAAGTCGGAGATTTCCGGCGGCGGTGCCCTGTGGGACGTCGGCATCCACATGACCGACATGGCGCGCCACCTTCTCGGCGAGATCACCGAGGTTTACGGGGTGGCCACCGAAAAGGTCTGGAAAGTCAAGGGGTCGGAAGACAATGCTCTGGCGATCTTCAAGTCGCCCTCGGGCATCCCCGCGATCTATCAGGCGACCTGGACCGACTGGAAAGGCTACAAGAGCGCGGTCGAGGTCTATGGCTCGCACGGCATGGTGCGGGGCGCCTATGCGCCGATGGAGAACATGCTGATCACGATGGAGAAACCGGGCGGCGCCACGACGACGGTGAGGAAGCGCTACCTCGACATCCGGATCCGCGAGAAGCTGAGGTCGTGGAAGACCACCGCGCTCGCCTCGTTCCAGGCGGAACTGGACGAATTCATCGCACTGACCGAAGGCCGCACCGGCCTGCGCATCGCCGACGGCCATGCGGCGCTCAGGGCGGTCGAGGTGGCGGCGGCCGTCGCCGAAAGCTCTCGCACGGGCAAGCCGGTGACGCTGGAAAACCTCGGGGCGATGGTGCCGTGAGCGCGGTGCCGGAGCTTTCCATCGTCGTCACCATCATCGACGGCGGCGACTCCTTGCGGGATTTCCTGCGCGCGGTCACCTCCTTCGACGACCCGCCGAGCCACGAGGTGATCCTGCCTTACGACGCGAGCCGGCCCGAAGTGCCGGCGATGGCCGCCGAATTCCCGACCGTGACCTTCCTCGATATCGGCCGGATCGAGCCGATCCACCCGATCACCACCGAGGCGGGGCTGCACGAGCTTTACGACCGCCGGCGGGCGCGGGGGCTGGCGGCCTCGAAAGGCCGGATCATCGCCATCCTTGAAGATCGCGGCCATCCGCGCCCCGACTGGGCGCGCCAGATCGTGCGGCTGCACAGGGAGACCGGCTGCCATGTCGTCGGCGGCGGCATCGAATGCCGCGAACCGGCGAGCCTTCTCAACTTCGCCTTCTACCTCACCGATTTCGGCCGCTACGGTCTGCCGTTCGAGAGCGGGCCGGCGGAATGGGTGTCGGACGTGAACGTGAGCTATTCCCGCCAGGCCCTTGAAGAGATGCGGCCCTTGTGGAAGGAGCGCTATCATGAGCCGGTCCTGCACAAATACCTGATGGACAAGGGCGAGAAGCTCTGGCTCTCGAACGAGATGATCATCTTCCACGGCCGTCCGCCCTGCACGCTCTCCTATCTGATCCCGGAAAGGTTCCACTGGGGCCGGCTCTTCGGCCATATCCGCACGATGACGATGGGCGAGGGCGAGCGCTGGAAGCTGATCCTGATGAGCCCGCTGATCCCGCCGCTCCTCTGGGTCCGCCACGGCATCACGCAGATGCAGAAAGGACGGGGTCTCAGATACCTGGCCGCCCTTCCTTACACGATGATCCTGACCACGTCCTGGATACTGGGCGAGGTCTGGGGCTATGTGACGAAGAAACCATGAGCGAGCCTTTGGACCTCATCGTCATCGGATCGGGCGCTTCGGGCGGCTGGGTCGCGAAGGAAGCGGCGGAGCGCGGCGCCCGCGTCCTGATGCTGGAGGCGGGGCGCAGGCTCGATCCCGCGAAGGACTTCCCCGCCCCGGATCACGAGGGCGGCAGCCGGGTCTCGATCCTGGCGCGGGTCATGGCGATCCTGAAGGGCCAGCAGGTGCAGGCGCGCTGCATGTCCTTCACGCCGCAGACCGCGCATCTCTTTCTCAACGACCGGCAGAACCCCTATACGACCGGGCCGGGCGCCCGCTTCAACTGGTACCGGTCGCGGCAGGTGGGCGGGCGGCTGCATCTATGGGGGCGGAACGCGCTCCGCATCTCCGACCTCGACTTCAAGGCGGCGGCGGCGGACGGGTTCGGCGACAGCTGGCCGCTTTCCTACGCCGATCTCGCGCCCTGGTATGCCCGCGTCGAGGAATTCCTCGGCGTGACGGGCGAGGCGGCGGGCATCGCGAACCTGCCCGACGGCTTCTATTCCGGCCCGCACCCGCTGACCGGGGCCGAACGCCGGCTGCTGGCCGAGATGGCCGACAAGTGGCCCGACCGGCCGGCGACGACCTGCCGGATCATCCACCACATGACGGACCGGGTGCCGCCGCCCCTGAAAGCCGCCGCCGCGACGGGACGGTTCGAGCTGCGCTCGGGTGCGGTGGTGGAGCGGATCGAGACCGACCCCGAGACCGGGCGCGCGACCGGCGTCAGCTATATCGACGCCGCGACGCGCGAACGGGTGACGGTGCCGGCCCGGCACGTCGCGGTCGCCGCCTCGACCATCGAGAGCGTGCGGATCCTCCTCAATTCGCGGGGCGGCCGGCACCCGGACGGGCTCGGCAATTCCTCCGGCAATCTCGGGCGCTACCTCTCGGACCACCTGATGGTCTTCCGCGCCGGCACCCTGCCCGGGATCGAGGGCATGGGCGAAGGCCACGACCCTTACGATTTCGGCCAGCAATCGGGGATCTACGTCCCCTCCTTCCGCAATGTCGGCAAGGATGACGGGCGCGGCTTCCTGCGCGGCTATTCGCTGCTCGGCTCGGTCGGGCGGCTGGAGCCGGGCTGGTTCTTCATGGCGATCGGCGAAGTGCTGCCGAGGGCGGAGAACCGGGTGGAACTGGACCCCGCGAAGCGCGACGCCTGGGGAATTCCGGCGGCGAAGGTCACGCTCCGGCATTCGGAGAACGAACGCGCGATGATCCGCGACATGAACGCGAGCCTGAAGGACCTGTCGGAGACCTTCGGCCTGCCCGACGACCTTCTGGGGCGCGAGAGCCTGATCTCGAAGCTCGCCTACAGGCTCGCCGGGCCGCTGGTCTACACGCCCGAAGGCGCCCTGATCCCCGGATCGTCGATCCACGAGACCGGCGGCGCCTGCATGGGCGACGACCCGAGGCGGCATGTGACCGACGCCCGGAACCGGCTGCACGACGCGCCGAACGTCCATGTCACGGATTCCGCGTCCTTCCCGACCAATCCTTTCCACAATCCCGGCCTGACGATCATGGCCCTGTCGGCCCGGGCCGGGGCGGCGATCGCCGGGGGCGGGGCGTAGCCTGAGGTTGATCCCGCGCGCCAATCCGCACGATATTGGGGCCATTGTCTGCATTTTCGCAACATCTGCCATGTTCTGACCGTAATCCTGCCTTTTTTCAGTCACGATTGCCGCCGGATGTGCGAGACTTCCCTTGGGTATTTTCAACGCGGGACTGCCGCCGAAGGGCGGCGGCGTCGGCCGGTGCGGTCGGTCGGGTCATCTGGTCCGGGTCTCCGGGGCGCTGGAGGGCCCGGCCACTTCGCCATGCGGGAATGGCCATTCTGTGCCGAGAGCCGGGCGAGATTGGAAAAAAACGACGCCCGGCGCGGGCTCCCGGAACCTGTCCCGGGGATGATCCGGGGCGTGGCCGCTCGCGCCAGAACGCGGTGCGGCGGGCCGGTCGCGAGGGGCGGAAGATCCATAAAGTATAACTGAAACAGCGTGTTACGCTTGTTTTCTGGCGCTCCCCTTTTCTACTAAAGTTTTAGTTTGACAAACGCTAACGGCTCGGCGGATGATCGCTTAGCCAGGAAAACTGGCTCTCATATCTCAGGGAGGAGACAGGATGCGGAAGTATCTTCTCTCCGCGGTGGCAGTGAGTGCTGTTATCGCGGGGGCAGGCTCGGCTTGGGCCGATGCCGCGGCCGCACAGAAATGGATCGACAACGAATTCCAGCCTTCTGTGCTCTCGAAAGACGAGCAGATGGCGGAGATGGAATGGTTCATCAAGGCTGCCGAGCCCTATGCGGGCATGGAAATCAACGTGCTGTCGGAGCTGATTCCGACGCACACCTACGAAGCCGAGGTGCTGACCAAGGCCTTCGAAGAGATCACCGGCATCAAGGTCAACCACCAGATCCTCGGCGAAGGCGAGGTCGTGCAGGCGGTCCAGACCCAGATGCAGACCAACCGCAATCTCTATGACGGCTATGTCAACGACAGCGACCTGATCGGCACGCATTCGCGGCTGCAGCAGGCGGTGAACCTCACCAAGTTCATGGCCGGCGAAGGCAAGGACGTGACCTCGCCGACGCTCGACCTGGACGACTTCATGGGCGCGAGCTTCACCACCGGTCCTGATGGCGACCTCTACCAGTTGCCCGACCAGCAGTTCGTGAACCTCTACTGGTTCCGCAAGGACTGGTTCGACAACCCCGATTTCCAGGCGCGCTTCAAGGCGAAGTACGGCTACGACCTCGGTGTGCCGGTCAACTGGTCGGCCTACGAGGATATCGCCGACTTCTTCACCAACGACGTCAAGGAGATCGACGGCGTCCGGGTTTACGGCCACATGGACTATGGCAAGCGTGCCCCCGACCTCGCCTGGCGGATGACCGACGCCTGGCTGTCGATGGCCGGCGCGGGTTCCCCGGGCGAGCCGAACGGCGTGCCGATCGACGAGTGGGGCATCCGCATGGAGGCGGGATCGTGCAACCCGGTCGGCGCCTCGGTGTCGCGCGGCGGAGAGGCCAACGGCCCGGCGGCGGTCTACGCCATCGCCAAGTGGGACGAGTGGCTGCGGAAATACGCGCCTCCGGGGGCGGCGTCCTACGATTTCTACCAGTCTCTGCCGGCGCTCGATCAGGGCAACATCGCCCAGCAGATCTTCTGGTACTCCGCGTTCGGCTCCGGCCTGGTCCGCCCGAGGTCCGAAGGCAACAACGTCGTCGATGACGAGGGCAACCTGCTGTGGCGGATGGCGCCAAGCCCGCATGGCCCCTACTGGAAGGAAGGCCAGAAGGTCGGCTACCAGGACGTCGGCTCGTGGATGATCCTGAAGTCGACGCCGATCGACCGCGCCAAGGCCGCCTGGCTCTACGCGCAGTTCGTGACCTCGAAGACCGTCGACACCAAGAAGTCCCATATCGGCCTGACCTTCATCCGCGACAGCACGGTGCGGCATGAAAGCTTCACCGAACGGGCGCCGAAGCTGGGCGGTCTGGTCGAGTTCTACCGCTCGCCCGACCGGGTGCGCTGGTCTCCGACCGGCATCAACGTGCCGGACTACCCGAAACTCACCCAGATCTGGTGGCAGCAGATCGGCGATGTGAACGCCGGCACCTTCACCGCGCAGGAAGCCATGGACCGGCTCGCCAAGGAGATGGACGACACCATGGCCCGCATGCAGGCGGTGGACGAGCAGGCCAATGTCTATGGCGGCTGCGGTCCGCGGCTGAACCCCGAGGTCGATCCGGCCGAGTGGCTCGGCAAGCCCGACGGGCCGAAGGCCAAGCTCGAGAACGAGAAAGAGCAGGGCGTGACCGTGCGCTATGAGGATCTGATCCAGCAGTGGGCCGAGAACTGAGGTCCTGACGCGAATGGCCCGTCCGGCGATGGCCGGGCGGGCAGGGCCGGGGCAGCACGCGCGCCCCGGCCTTCGCCAGCCGCGGGCTCTGGCCGGCGGACACGATCCGGGGAGGGGACATGGCGCTTGAACTGAAAGCGATCACCAAGCGCGTGGGCCAGGTGACGCATATCAAGGAAACATCGCTCGTGCTCGAGCCGGGACGGTTCAACGTCCTTCTGGGCGAGACGGGATCGGGCAAGACCTCGCTGATCAAGCTGATGGCCGGGCTCGACCGGGTGGCGTCCGGCCGGATCCTGATGGACGGCAAGGACGTGACGGGAATGTCGCCCCAGAAGCGCAATATCAGCCTCGTCCACCAGTTCTTCGTGAACTATCCGCATATGACGGTCTTCGACAACATCGCCTCCCCCTTGCGGGTCGCAGGCATGGCGAAGTCGGAGATCCAGGGCCGGGTGGAGGCGGCGGCGGATGTGCTGCAACTCAGGCCGATGCTGAAGCGGCGGCCGCATGAGCTGTCGGGCGGCCAGCAGCAGAGGACGGCGCTCGCCCGTGCCATCGCCAAGGAAGCGACGGCCGTCTTTCTTGACGAGCCGCTCGCCAACCTCGACTACAAGCTGCGCGAGGAATTGCGCGATCAGTTGCCCGACCTCTTCGCCGGCCGCGGGGCGGTCGTCGTCTATGCGACCTCGGAGCCGGCCGAGGCGCTGATGCTCGGCGGCCGGACGGCGCTGATGCAGGACGGGCGGGTGACGCAGTTCGGCCCGACCGCGGAGATTTTCCGCCACCCGAACACGCTGACCTCGGCCAAGGTCTTTTCCGACCCGCCGATCAATTCCGCGCCGGTGACCAAGAAGGGCGACCGGATGGAGCTTGGCCACGGTGTCGGCTGGGCGCTGAGCGGGGCCGCGGCGGGCCTGCGCGACGGCGCCTACACGGTGGCGATCCGGCCCAACTACATCTCGCCCCTGCGCTCCGACCGCGCGCATGTGCCGATGACCGGAACGGTGCAGATCACCGAGCTTTCGGGGTCCGAATCCACCGCGCATTTCCGCATGGGGGCGGAGACCTGGGTCTCGCTCGCGCCCGGCGTCCATCCCTACCGCGTCGGCGAGGATCACGAGTTCTTCATGGACCCCGACCATTGCTTCTATTTCGCGCCCGACGGCGCCTTCGTGGCCTGAGGAGGGCGAGATGGCCAAGATCACCCTCGACAAGCTTCGCCACAGCTACATGGGCGACCCGAAGGGGCCGGAGGACTATGCGCTGAAGGAGATCAACATCGACTGGCAGGACGGCGGCGCCTATGCGCTCCTCGGGCCGTCCGGTTGCGGAAAATCGACGCTTCTCAATATCATATCCGGACTTCTTCAACCATCGGAGGGGCGCATATTGTTCGACGGAAAGGACGTGACCGGCCTGCCGCCGGATCAGCGCAACATCGCCCAGGTGTTCCAGTTCCCGGTGATCTACGACACGATGACGGTCTACGACAACCTCGCCTTCCCGCTGCGCAATCGCGGCGTCGACGAGGCCCGCGTGAAGGCCCGGGTCGAGGAGATCGCGGCGATGCTCGAAGTGACCGAGATGCTGCGGACCCGGGCGTCGAACCTTTCACCCGACAACAAGCAGAAGATCTCGATGGGGCGCGGCCTTGTCCGCGACGACGTGAACGTGGTGATGTTCGATGAGCCGCTGACCGTGATCGACCCGCATCTGAAGTGGAAATTACGATCCAAACTCAAGGAGTTGCACCAGAGGGTGAAGGTGACGATGATCTATGTCACCCATGACCAGACCGAAGCGCTGACCTTCGCCGATCAGGTCGTGGTGATGCAGGACGGCGAGGTCGTGCAGATCGGCACGCCCGTCGATCTCTTCGACCGCCCGGCCCATACCTTCGTCGGCCATTTCATCGGCTCGCCGGGGATGAACGTCCTGCCGGCCGAACTGCGCGACGGGCGCGCCTTCTTCATGGGCGAGGCGGTGGCGCTGGAAGGCGCCGTCGCGCCCGGCGACGGGCGGCACGAGATCGGGGTCCGGCCGGAATTCGTCTCGCTCGCCGAGCGCGGCCTCAGGGCGACGGTGCGCAAGGTCATGGACCTCGGCCGCCATTCGGTGATCGACGTGGTGGCGGGCGACACCCGGATCAGCGCCATCGTCGAGGGCGATGTGCCGGGGCAGGGCGAGGCTGTTCACCTCGCCTTCCGGCCCGACCAGACCCGGCTATACCGCGACGGCTGGATCGCCACGGAAAAAGGGAGGGCCGCCTGATGCGCAAGGTCAACCAGAAAGGCTGGTTCTTCGTCCTGCCGGTGCTGATCCTCGTCGCCTTCAACGCGCTCGTGCCGATGATGACGGTGGTCAACTACTCGGTGCAGGAGACGTTTGGCGACAATGTCTTCTTCTGGCAGGGGCTCGACTGGTTCCAGCAGATCCTGCGCTCGGACCGCTTCCACGCCGCCCTCGGGCGGCAGTTCCTGTTCACCGGCATGATCCTCGCGATCGAGGTGCCGCTCGGCGTGATCATCGCGCTGTCGATGCCGCGCAAGGGTTTCTGGGTTCCGGTCTGCCTCGTCACGATGGCGCTGCCGATGCTGATCCCGTGGAACGTCGTGGGGGCGATGTGGAACATCTTCACCCTGCCCGATATCGGCCTTCTGGGCTACCTGATGAACCACACGCTCGGCATCAATTACAACATGACGCAGGACCCGGTCGCGGCCTGGATCACCGTCATCTTGATGGATGTCTGGCACTGGACCTCGCTCGTCGTGCTCTTGTGCTATGCCGGGCTCGTCTCCATCCCCGATGCCTATTACCAGGCGGCGAAGATCGACGGGGCGTCGAACTGGTCGGTCTTCCGCTACATCCAGTTGCCGAAGATGAAGCAGGTGCTGACCATCGCGGTCCTCCTGCGCTTCATGGACAGCTTCAACATCTATACCGAGCCCTTCGTGCTGACCGGCGGCGGGCCGGGCAATTCCACGACGCTGCTGTCGATCGACCTCGTGAAGATCGCGCTTGGCCAGTTCGACCTCGGCCCGGCGGCGGCGATGAGCCTGATCTACTTCGCGATCACGCTCTTCGTGTCGTGGCTCTTTTACACGCTGATGACGCGCAACGACGCGAAATAGGGGATCAAGATGCGAAAAAGATCAATTATCCCGATCCTCTACATCCTGTTCCTGATGTTGCCGATCTACTGGCTCGTGGCGATGAGCTTCAAGACCACGCAGGAGATCCTCGGCGGCTTCTCGCTGTTTCCGAAAGTCTGGACGCTGGCGAGCTACCGGACCATCTTCACCGATCCGACCTGGTACTGGGGATACATCAACTCCATCGCCTATGTGTCGATCAATATGGTGATTTCCGTCACCGTGGCGCTTCCGGCGGCCTATGCGTTCTCGCGCTACCGGTTCCTCGGCGACAAGCAACTCTTCTTCTGGCTCCTGACCAACCGGATGGCGCCGGCGGCGGTCTTTGCGCTGCCGTTCTTCCAGCTTTATTCGGCGGTCGGGCTTTTCGACACCTACTGGGCGGTGGCGCTGGCGCATTGCCTGTTCAACATCCCGCTCTCGGTCTGGATCCTCGAAGGCTTCATGGGCGGCGTGCCGAAGGAACTGGACGAGACCGCCTTCGTCGACGGCTATTCCTTCCCGCGCTTCTTCGCGACCGTCTTCCTGCCGACGATCAAGGCCGGGGTGGGCGTCGCCGCGTTCTTCTGCTTCATGTTCTCCTGGGTGGAGCTTCTGCTGGCCAAGACCCTGACGGCGGTCTACGCCAAGCCCATCGCCGCGACGATGACCAAGACCGCCTCCTCGGCGGGATACGAACTTGGCCTGCTCGCCGCCGCCGGGACGCTGACGATCATTCCCGGCGCCATCGTCATCTGGTTCGTCCGCAACTACATCGCCAAGGGCTTCGCCCTGGGGAGGGTGTGATGCGCTGTCTCGCGATCCTTCCCGCCCTCGTGCCGACGCTGGCGGGTGCCCAGCAGGCGGGCTGGGGCAATCTCGGCAAGCCGGTGGAAAAGGCGTTTTCCTGGACCGATCCGCTCTGGCCGTCGTTCTGGATGGCCTGGACGCCGGCGACGCTTCTGGTCTTCATCGGCATCTTCGCGGCGATGGCGGTGCTGACAGTCCTCGAAATCCGCCACCCCGGCGGCGATGAGCGGCGCGGTGCGCTCGGCCTGACCACCACGCGGGGCGACCGGCTCTTCATCACCCTGCTCGGCACCAGCTACATCTTCATGGCCTGGCTCGGCCTCATCGGAATGCCGCTCTGGTGGCCGCTGGCGCTGTCCGTCGCATGGGGCGTCTTCTGCTTCTGGAAGGTCTGAATGCCATAGCATTTGGAGAAAGACGGAAAGCCGGGTAGAAAGAATGCATGAGGATCGTGCAGTATCAGGACCGAAGCCGAGATGAGCGCAAAGAAAAAGACGAAATTCCTGACCGAAGTGGAGCTGGAATTCATGTCGAAGCTCTGGGATCGGGGCGCGGCCACGGTGCGCGAGGTGCAGGACGCGCTCGCGCCCGCGCGCAAGCTCGCCTACACCTCGGCGGCGACGATCCTGCGGATCCTCGAACAAAAGCAATTCGTGACAAGCACGAAACAGGGCAAGACCTTTATCTACAAGGCGACGCTGAGCAAGGATGCCTATCAGTCGCGATCGCTGAAGAACCTCTCCGAAAAGCTGTTCGACAACGCGCCGGCGACCCTCGTCGCACGGCTCGTCGATGACGACGATCTGTCTCAGGAGGCGCTCGACGAGATCCGGGCGCTGATAGATAAGAGGCTCAGGGATGATAAACGCTGACACCCTTTTCGACGCCTATCTCGATGTGAACCTGCTTCTGGCCTTCGTCTGCGGCCTCTGGTTCGTCCTTGCCCGATTGCTCGACATGGCGGGGCTGTCCCATGCCGTCACGGCGCGGCTGAGGATGCTGCGGGCGGTATTCCTCGCGGTCATCGTCAGCCCGGTCTTCGTGGCGCTCTTCGTGCTGGTCAGCCGGGCCGGCTATGCGCCGCCCGAGCATTCGGTCAACCTCGCCGATTTCATCGTCGCGCAATACCTTCAGGGCCGGTTCGATATGAACCCCTCGGCGCTCGAGGAGATGCTGAACCTGCGCAGCCGGATCGGCGAGGCGATGGCCTCGCCCGCCGGGCAGGCGTTGGAATGGGCGCTGGCGGCCGGCATCCTGACCTGTCTCGCGCGGCTCGGCTGGAGCATTCTGACGCTGCGCCGGCTGATCGCCGACAGCTATGTCTGGCGCCGTTTCGGGCGGGTCGAGCTTCGGGTGTCGGACACCGCGAGCGTGCCGTTTTCCACCCGCGGGATCCGGTCGCGGATCGTGGTCCTGCCCTCGGCGATGCTGGCGCGGGAGAGCGATCTGAGGATCGCGCTCGGCCACGAATTGCAGCATCTGCGCCAGGGCGATGTGGAATGGGAGATCGTGATGGGCCTGATCCGGCCGTTCCTGTTCTGGAACCCGGCCTTCTACATCTGGAAGCACCAGGTGGAGGAGTTGCGTGAGCTTTCGTGCGACCGGCAGGTTCTGTCGCGGCGGGGCTACGATGTCGCGGCCTATTGCGACTGCCTGCTGCGCGTCTGTCACGACGGGTTGCGCCCGCGCCGCCTGCTGGCGGTCGAGGCCCCGGTCGTGGCGTTGCTGCGAACCGACAACCGGATCTTCGGCGGCCGGTCCGCGGCGCTTCTGAAGCGCCGGATGATGTCGGTTATCGAGGGAAGGGCGGAGCGGCATCCGGGTCTGGCCTTCGCGCTGCTGGCGGGGCCGGTGCTGGTGCTTACGCTGACCGCCTCGGTCGCGATCCGCAAGCCCGGCGACTGGAGCCAGGACCGCATCATGCTCTCCACCATCGTCAACCTCGAAAGGCTGGCGGCGGTGAACGGGCCGGTGCCAAGCTTCGGTTCGCCCGGATACTGAGCCGCTCCGTCGGGTCGGGGCGGATCGGGGCGGGTCGGGGTCGATTTCGGAAAGTCAAAGGTCTTCGGCAATCTGGCCTTAACGGAGGGTGCGTTCTGGCCCTACGGTCGCGGACGCTTTCGTGATGATCTCGGCGTGAGCCCCGCATTCCCCCCGCATTCCCTCCGCGCGGGAAATACGGCATGATCCGGCAAGGCGGCAGCCCACCAGCAAAAGGCAAGGCAGATGAACAACCCTGTGTATTCCAACGATATTTCCGAAGTTGTCGAAGCCGACCGCGCGCATCTCTGGCATCACCTGATCCAGCACAAGCCCTTCGAGACCAACGATCCCCGGATCATCGTCGAGGGCAAGGGCATGCGGGTCTGGGACGCGCGAGGCAAGGAGCACCTCGACGCGGTGTCGGGCGGGGTCTGGACGGTGAATGTGGGCTATGGCCGCGAGTCGATCGCCAAGGCGGTCTACGACCAGCTGGTGAAGATGAACTATTTCGCCAACTCGGCCGGCTCCATCCCCGGCTCGATCTTCGCCAGGATGCTGATCGAGAAGATGCCGGGCATGGCCCGGGTCTACTACACCAACTCGGGCTCGGAGGCGAACGAGAAGGCCTTCAAGATGATCCGCCAGATCGCCCACAAGCGCAATGGCGGCCGGAAGCACAAGATCCTCTACCGCGACCGCGACTATCACGGCGCCACCATCGCCGCGATGTCGGCGGGCGGGCAGGAGGAGCGCAACGCGCAATACGGGCCCTTCGTTCCGGGCTTCGTCAAGGTTCCGCATTGCCTCGAATACCGTCGCCAATGGGAAGGCGAGAATTACGGCGAAATGGCCGCCAATGCGATCGAGGAGGTGATCCTGCGCGAAGGCCCCGATACCGTCGGCGCGCTCTGCCTCGAGCCGGTGACGGCGGGCGGCGGCGTCATCGTGCCGCCCGAGGGCTACTGGGAACGGGTGGGCGAGATCTGCCGCAAGTACGAGATCCTGCTGCATATCGACGAGGTCGTCTGCGGCGTCGGCCGCACCGGCACCTGGTTCGGCTACCAGCATTACGGGGTGAAGCCCGATTTCGTCACGATGGCGAAGGGCGTGGCCTCGGGCTACGCCGCGATCGCCTGTTGCGTCACCACCGAGGCGGTGTTCGAGATGTTCAAGGACGACGCCTCGGACCCGATGAACTATTTCCGCGACATCTCCACCTTCGGCGGCTGCACCGCCGGCCCGGCGGCGGCGGTCGAGAACATGCGGATCATCGAGGATGAGGGTCTTCTGGAAAACACCGTGAAGATGGGCGAGCGGGTGATGAACAATCTCCGCGCGCTGATGGACAAGCACCGGGTGATCGGCGATGTGCGCGGCAAGGGGCTGTTCTGCGGTGCCGAGCTGGTGGCCGACCGCCAGACCAAGGAGCCGGTGGACGAGAAGAAAGTGCAGGCGGTGGTTGCGGATTGCATGGCGCAAGGGGTGATCATCGGCGCCACCAACCGCTCGCTGCCGGGGATGAACAACACGCTCTGCCTCTCTCCGGCGCTGATCGCGACGGCGGACGATATCGACGAGATCACGGGCGCGATCGACAAGGCGCTGACGAAGGTCTTTTCCTGACAGAGGTGTCGCCCGCTGGCGCGGGCGACCCGTGTGGGGGCGCTGCCCCCACACCCCCGGGGTATTTTCGCTACGAAGAAGCGGGGCCGGGTCAGCCGGGCAGACGGGCGCAGGTTTGCGCGATGGCGCCGGTGGCGCCGGCGCAGCGCAGCCAGATGTCGAAACCGCGCGAGGACCCCGCCGGGCGGTAATCGTCAAGGATCGCGGGCCAGTCCGGTTCGGGGGCCATGTAGCCCTCCCAGGTGAAGCTGTCATCGTCGATATAGTAGGCTTTGCGTTCAACGATCAGCAGGTCGGGGTGGCGGGTCGTGAGGTCTGCCATGATATCCTGCCGGACGCGGGTCAGGATATCCTCGAACCGCGCGCATCTTTCGGGGGCGGTCGCGCAATCGGTGGTCGCAAGAGCGCCAAGTGCGCCCGGGACCGGCCAGAGATGGGGATAGCGTCCGCTCCAATCCGTGCCGAGGGTCAGCGCGAGGGGGGGGCCGGACGTCACATGGGTCGACAGCACCATGACACCGTCGACCTGCCAGGCGGGGTCGATGTCTGCAACGAGTTCGGTGAGCAACGGGTTCTGGTAGGGGCCCTGAAGGGCGCTGAACCAACCCGAGACCAGGATGGCAAGGCCGGCCAGAACGGCAATCGGCGTGACGCGGGAGGCATTTGCCAGGACCCGGAAGCAGGCCATGAGCGCGAAACCCTCGAACGGGATCGCGTGATACCGAAACCCGTTCCACTGGATGATGTAGGCGGCGAGCCCGCCGAGTGACGCGGCGACGAAAAGCCCGGTTCCCGGCGGCACGTTGCGCCCGCTGAGGAAGACCAGCGCGAAAAGCGAGAAGGGCGCGGCGGTCACGAGGAGGAAGCCGAGGGTGCGGTCCTCTGGCAGGGCGATGGCCCCGTAGACGTCGCGCGCCAGCGGGACCACCTCGCGGAAATACTCGGGATGCAGCGCCCAGGCGGCACCGACATAGGCGAGGCCGACCGCGCCCATGGTCAGGTTCTCCGCCGACAGGACCGGCCGCAGGCTGCGCGCCGCCGCGACCTGCCACAGCGTGACAGCCGCCGGGATCAGGAGGAAGAAGGGCTTGAGGCAGATGCCGATGCCGGCCACGGCGGAGAGCGCGATGAGGGTCCGGCGGGGGAGCGGGTCGCGGCGGGGCAGTTGCGCCACGAGCCAGGGCGCGACGAGGATCAGCATGACCTGTTCGCGCTGCGCGATGTCGTTCATCGCCGGCATCACCATGCCGACCGCAAGCCCCAGCAGCGCCACCGCGCTGCGGGGCGCGGAATGGGCCAGGTCTTCGGGCAAGAGGCGCAGGCAGGCCAGAAGGCTTATCCCCATCGCCGCGCAGATCACGGTATATTGCGCGTTCGGCCCGCTCATCCCGGTCAGGTCGGACAGGATCAGGGGCGGCACCGTCAGGTAGAAATTCAAGGGCGGGTTGACCTCGAATATATCGACGTAGAGCCGCGCGCCCTCCAGCCATTCGCGGGTCGCAAGCAGGTACCAGGCGGTATCGTGATTGATCGTCCGCCCCCATTCGAAGACCAGCAGCAGAAGCGGGAACCCGATGGCAAGCACGATCCCGGCCGTTGCGGGGCGGGCCGAGGCCGTGGGGTTGGCCAGGGTCTGGGGTTGGGTGGTGCTGGTCATGGGTCGGGGCCGGACTGTTTCACTTTGCGGGTCAATATGCCGATCACTATGGCCGCAATATGGAAAGCCGGGCGCAATTCATGTCGGCCTGTCGCGATGCGCGCGCCATC
>WOYI011005953.1_pt2 | contig 22026 bp, 18 predicted proteins | sample 6423411 | NCBI WGS metagenome assembly WOYI01 (sample SAMN13441803, study PRJNA592873) | oil field metagenome | biome: oil field; feature: oil-well bore; material: oil-contaminated soil; isolation source: oil-contaminated soil from oil-well borehole | place: Germany: Wietze | collected 2016-10-18 ... | reverse complement strand
AGTGCTGGTGTTCGCGACGCTGATTCTGCTCTTCACCGGACTTCTTTCGCTGCCTTCGCGGGCGGCATCAAGGTCACCACGCTCGCCGTCCTGGCGCTCGCGGTCTGGTCCGAGGCCAGAGGCCGCCCGTCGGTCGAAGCCTTCGGCCGCCGCATCCCGAGCGACGTGCAGCGCGTCGCTCTCTCGGTCGTCGCATGGGGAGCGACGATCGTCGCTCTCTCGACCATCACGATCTCGCACATCACCAAGTCGCCTGTCGAGGACGTGCTCTTCGACGTGATCTCGGGCTTCGGCACCGTAGGCCTGTCCACCGGGCTCACCGCGAGCCTTCCCGATCTCGGTGTCTACGTCATGGCCTTGACGATCTTCATGGGGCGCATTGGTACAGTGACTCTCGCCGCGGCCGTGGCTGCGACATCCCGTTCGCAGCTCTACTCGCTGCCCGTGGAAAGGCCGATCGTTGGTTGAACGGATTCGGAACGACGCGCCCGTCCTGGTGATCGGACTCGGGCGATTCGGCGCGGCGTGCGCGGGCGAGCTCGACCGGCTCAATCGCGAGGTGCTCGCCATCGACGAAAGCCTCGAGCTCGTACAGAAGTGGTCCGAGCGCGTGACGCACACCGTGCAGGCCGATGCGAAGAACATCGACGCGCTCAAGCAGATCGGCGCCGGCGACTTCCAGGTCGCCGTCGTCGCGGTCGGCTCCTCGATAGAGGCCTCCGTCCTCATCACTGCGAACCTCGTCGACCTCAAGGTCCCGCAGATCTGGGCGAAGGCGGTGTCGCAATCGCACGGCAAGATCCTCGCGCGTGTCGGCGCGAACCACGTCATCTATCCCGAGCGTGAGGCCGGTGAGCGCGTTGCTCACCTCGTGAGCGGGCGGATGCTGGACTTCATCCGGTTCGACGACGACTTCGCGATCGCCAAGATGTACCCCCCGAAGTTCATCCGCGGCGTCGGGCTGAGCGAATCGGGGGTCCGCTCGAAGTACAACGTGTCGGTCCTGGGCGTGAAGAGCCCCGGTACGCCGTTCCGCTACGTCGAAGCGGACACGATCGTGACCAACCACGACCTGATCATCGTGTCGGGAACCAACAGCGATATCGAGAGGTTCGCGGCGCTCGATCGCTGAGTCGAGGCGAGTCGCCGCGGATCGAAGCCCTCATCCGGCGGCGAGTTCTCTCGCGCGCGCCAGCGCCGCATCCGTCGCCTCGGTGAACAGGGCGTCGAGGTCTGCCGTTTCCAGCACTGCGATCGCCCGCTCGGTCGTGCCGTTGGGGCTCGTCACGCGACGGCGCAGCTCGGCGGGGTGCTCACCGGATGCCTCGAGCAGCGCCGCGGCGCCGATGAAGGTCTGTTCGGCCATGAGTCGCGCCTGCGCCTCGTCGAAGCCCTTGCCGATCGCTGCCTTCGTGAACTCTTCGACCATCAGGAAGAAGTAGGCAGGGCCTGATCCGGAGATGGTCGAGAGCGCGTCGATCTGCGATTCGGGAACCTCGACGACGACCCCGCAGGTCTCGAAGAGCCGGCGCACGACGGCGGTGTCGGCGTCGGTCGCGTTCCCCCCGGGGGCGAGCCCGGTGACCGCCCTGCCGACGACTGCGGGCGTGTTCGGCATCGAGCGCAAGACGGCGACGTCGGCACCGAGGATCGATGCGAAGGTGGCGAGGGTCACCCCGGCCGCCAGACTCACGACGATCGTTCCCGGCCGCAGGGCGGGTGCGATCTCGCGCAGCAGGTCGGGTACCATCGCGGGCTTCACGCCGATCAGGACGACGCGAGCGGATGCCGCCGCCTCGGCGTTCCCGTGCGGGCGCTCCTCGAGTGCGATGCTCGTCACGCCGTCCAGCTCCGCAAGCACGTCGGCTTTCGCCCGCGTGCGATTCGTGACGGTCACACCGGAGGTCGCAAGCCCTGACCGCACGAGACCCTGGAGGATCGCGCCACCCATCGATCCGGCGCCGATGATCGCGATGGAGGGAAGCACAGCGGGGTCAGTGGACATGCCGATCAGTTTACGGAGCGCAGCTTCGGCGTCTTGCTCGGCATCCGTACACTTGTCGCCATGAGTGCATCGGGTGGCGGCAAGGCGATCATCGCGGCGTTCCTGGCCAACATGGGCATCGCCCTGGCCAAGTTCGTCGCGTGGTTCTTCTCGGGTTCGGCATCGATGCTCGCCGAGGCGATCCACTCGGTCGCCGACTCCGGCAACCAGCTGCTGCTCCTGCTCGGCGGCCGCAAGGCGCGCAAGGAGGCCGATTCGGAGCATCCGTTCGGCTACGGGCGCGAACGCTACGTCTACGCGTTCGTCGTCTCGATCATCCTGTTCTCGGTCGGCGGTCTGTTCTCGATCTATGAGGGCATCGACAAGCTGACCCACCCGCACGAGCTCGAGAACGTCTGGATCCCGCTCACCGTGCTGTTCATCGCGATCGGCCTGGAGTCGTTCTCGCTGCGCACGGCCATCAGGGAGAGCAACCTCGTGCGGGCGAAGGGCGAATCATGGGTCGGGTTCATCCGTCACGCGAAGGCTCCCGAGCTGCCGGTGGTGCTGCTCGAGGATGTCGCGGCTCTCATCGGCCTGGTCTTCGCTCTCCTCGGCGTCGGGCTCACCGCCGTCACCGGCAACTCGATGTTCGACGCGATCGGCACCCTGATGATCGGGACCCTGCTGATCCTCGTCGCGATCACGCTCGGAATCGAGACCAAGAGCCTTCTGGTCGGCGAGGGCGCGGGCACCGCTGATCACGGCAAGATCGTCGCCGCCATCACCGGCGGCCCCGAGGTCGAGCACCTCATCCACCTCAAGACCCTGTATCTGGGTCCGGACGAGCTTCTGGTCGCGGCGAAGCTGGGCTTCGCGGCGAAGAAGTCCCTCGCCGAGGTCGCCGCAGAGATCGACATCGTCGAAGCGCGGGTGCGCAAGGCGGTTCCGACCGCCCGGTCCATCTATTTCGAGCCGGACGTGTACAACGCGCGCGAGTCCTCCCAGCCGCTGACCGAGGAGGTCGTCATCCGCTCGGTCGACTGATCCGGCGGAAGTCGGTCACGGCTGGCGGCGCGACTCGAAGAAGGCACGCAGCAGCATCGTGGAGTCGTCGGCGTGCACGCCGCCGACGACCTCGGCACGGGAGGGCAGGCGCCGGTCGCGCACCACGTCATACACCGAACCCGCCGCCCCGGCCTTGTCGTCCCACGCGCCGAACACCAGTCGCGACACGCGCGCCTGCAGCAATGCCCCCGCGCACATCAGGCACGGCTCCAGAGTGACCACGAGCGTGCAGCCCTCGAGGTTCCACGAGCCGATGGATGCCGCAGCCTCGCGCAGCGCAACCACCTCGGCGTGCGCAGTCGGGTCGTGCGTGAGTTCGCGCAGATTGCGGCCCTCGCCGATCACCGAGCCGGCGGCATCCGTCACGACCGCACCGACGGGGACGTCATCGGCACCCGCCGCCTGGACGGCCAGCTCCAGCGCGCGCGTCATCGCGGCAAGGTCGGCGGCGGCAGGGTTCACCCGTCGAGCGTACGCCCGGGCCTTCGTCGATGTCGCCGGTGCCATAGCCTGGGCGTATGCGCGTGCACGTCGCGGATCATCCGCTCATCACCCACAAGCTCACGGTCCTGCGTGACGAGAGCACCCCCTCCCCGGTGTTCCGCCAGCTCACCGAGGAGCTCGTCACGCTCCTGGCCTACGAGGCCACGCGCAACGTCCGGGTGAGCCCGCACGAGATCCGCACACCGGTGACCACCACGATGGGCGTGCGGCTGAGCGAACCGCGACCGCTCGTGGTTCCGATCCTGCGCGCGGGCCTCGGGATGCTCGCGGGAATGGTGAAGCTGCTCCCGAGCGCCGAGGTCGGCTTCCTGGGCATGGCGCGCAACGAGGAGACCCTCGAGCCGACGACCTACGCCGAGCGTCTGCCCGAAGACCTGAGCGACCGGCAGTGCTTCGTGCTCGACCCCATGCTCGCAACCGGCGGCTCGCTCGGCGCGGCGATGGAGTTCCTGTTCCGGCGCGGAGCGCGCGACGTCACCGCGATCTGCCTGCTGGGCGCCCCCGAGGGCGTGGCCGCGATCGAGAAGCAGGTGGAGGGCCACGACGTCACCCTCGTTCTCGGCGCCCTCGACGAGTGCCTCAACGACAAGGGCTACATCGTGCCCGGCCTCGGTGACGCGGGTGACCGCCTTTACGGCACGGTCTGACCGCTCATACGAGCGCCGCCATCGACGGCGCAGGCGTGATCGCAACGAACTCGCCCGTCCGCGCGACCGGACCGACGACCGCGATGGGGGTCGCCCGCCCGTCGTCGGCGGCATCCGCGGTGAGACCAGGACAGGAATGGCCGCGACATCCACCCCTCGCCGAACGGATGCCGCGGCCTGCGCCTACGATAGGGCGCTCAGCCAGGCTACGCGCGCGATGATTCGACCCCGAAGAGGTTGACACGGCGCGACGAGCGGTCTACTGCGCATTGCGAACGAGCGCTACTCGAGGTCGGGCACCGGAGTCGCCGGTGCTCCCACCAGTCGCGCGAACCCGCTGAGCCGCGCGACCCCCTCGGGCGTGTACGGAAGGTCATCGAGCAGGCCGGGCGAGGAGATCAGGTACGCCGTGTGCATTGCCCGTGAGATCGCGACGTTGAGCCGGTTGCGCAGCAGGAGGAACTCCAGCCCCCGCGGCGCGTCTCGACCCGAGGACGCGGCCAGCGAAACGATCGCGACCGCTGCCTCCTGCCCCTGGAACCGGTCGACCGTGCCGACGGGGACGTCGGGGAAGCCGGCATCCGCCAGCGCCTGCTCGACCGTGACCTGCTGGGCGTTGTACGGCGTCACGACGATGATGTCGGCCTGTTCGAGCGGACGGGGAGCCAGTCGGGTGGTCTCCCCCGCGTCGCCGATCAGGATGCCGGTCCACGCACGCCCGACGAGGTCGCGGACGAGGTCGGCGACGACCGCGGCTTCTTCGACGGATTGCGTGGCGTTGCCATGGTGCCGCACCTCAACCGCGATCAGACCGGGTCGGATGCCGGCGAGGTCGCGCATCGCGGTCGACGGATGGGCCGCGAGCTCGCCGCGGTACGACAGCCGTGAGACCGGTTCGGCGACCCGCGGGTGCATGCGCCACGTGCGGGCGAGGAAGTAGCCGTACTCGGGCGGGATGACATCGGCGCCGTCCATGACCCAGCCGAGCGCGGAGGTGTCCACCGGCTCGGGGTGGGTCCCCTGGCTGACCTGCGGCAGCTGCTGCGGGTCGCCGAGCAGCAGCAGGCGCGGGGCCGCGAGCGATACGGCGATCGTCGAGGCGAGGGAGAACTGGCCGGCCTCGTCGATCACGAGCAGATCGAGACTCTGCCGCGGAATGCGCGCCTCATGAGCGAAGTCCCAGGCCGTTCCGCCGACGACGAAGCCGGTGCCGGCGTGCTCTGCGGTGAACCCGGCCATTGCGTTCTTCGCGATCGCCGTGAAGGGGATCCCGGGTGCGGACGGGTCCTTGGGCGCCTTTCCGACCAGTTCGGGGGCGATGCCGGCCGCGACGATGCGCCCGAGCATGTGCTCCACCACAGCGTGCGACTGGGCGACGACGCCGACCCTGTAGCCGTGCTCGGCGACCAGGCGCGCGATCACGTGCGAGCCGACATAGGTCTTTCCCGTGCCCGGAGGCCCCTGCACCGCGAGATAGCTGCGGTCGAGGGCGAGGACCGCGCGAAGGATCGCATCGACGTCGTCACCGTCTGCCGCGGGCAGACCACTCTCGGCCGAGACGCGCCGAAGCGTGCGCGGAGGTCGGCGCGCGAGGATGTCGGTGGCGGCGTCTGCGGGCAGCAGCGGAGACGCCGCGAGCACGCTGTCGGCCCATGCGTCGATCGCCGCCTGCTGGCGCCCGGCGCTCGGCGGAGCCTGCGGGGTGAGCGCGATCGGCAGCTCTTCCCAGGTGTTCCCGTCGACCGCGAGCTCTTCGACGACCGCACCGTCGTCGAGCACCTCGACCACTGTCACCGTGCGGGTGCCGTGGATCCACCGGGGTGGGGTCTCGAGCGGGAACGGTGCAGGCAGCTCGTACACCGCGAACGGCGACGAGCCCTCGCTGAGCCGCGTTCCCGGTGCCAGTTCGCCGCGCAGCTCGACGCGCCGGCGCTCGCTCTTGCCCTCGGGATGATGCCACTCATCGATGACGCGCGAGCGTGCGGCATCCACCGACATCACATCGCGCGTCTCCTCCCACAGCGAGAGTGGTTCGCGCAGCCGCAGGAAATGCGTGGCCCAGAACGACTTCGCCTCGCGGGGGTAGTAGTCGATCGCCGCGGCGCCGAGGCGCAGGCAGGCCGATTCGGCTGAATCATCGGGGTGAGCCGCTGCGGCCGCCGCCAGCTTGACCGCCCGAGGCGAAGGCTCGTATGCGCGCTCATCGGGTTCGGGATTGGGCGTGGGACGAAGCCCCGCGGCGCGCGCGTGATCGACGAGCCAGTCCCGCAGCCGCCGGGTGGAGACGCAATCGTACCGGTTGTAGTCGGCGAGGTCGTCGAAGATCCCCTGGGCCGCGGCATCCCGCCCGTCCTCGCGCAGCGCGCGCGCCTCGACGTAGCGGACTATCGAGTCGTCGCCCTTCTGCACGTCGCTGGTGCGCACCTCGTCGCCCATGTACAGGGGCTCGAGCTTCTTGATCGAGTACGACCGCGACCCCACGCGCAGGGCCCGTCGCACGATCGGGTACAGATCGACGAAGACTCCGTCCCGCAACAGTCGGTCCACGTCCGCTTCGCGGGTGCCGTACCGCGCCGCCATCGTCAGCAGGTGCGTGGGCTCGTACGGCGCGTAGTGGTAGATGTGGAAATCCGGATGCTGCGCACGGTGCACCTCGATGAAGTCGAGGAAGGTCTCGAGCGCGACGCGCTCCTCGGCGAACGAGTGCGCCCACAGCGCGCTGTACTGCTCGCGCACGTCGACCCAGCCGAACAGGTAGTCGATGCCCCACACCGTCGCATCGATGCCCGGCGTGAACTCGGTGTAGAGCGGATCGCCCTCGAAGTCGAAGAACAGGTCGCCGAGATCGGGGCGCGGCAGTGCGCCGAGGGCTTTCGGCGCGACGACCTCGTACGGGGGCACCGCGGGCGGCAGATCGGCATCGAGTGCCACCGCTTGCCCGGTTCCCGCGGGCGCGCTCAGCTGAAGCCGGGCCTGGGTCTGGAGCATCGCGAACGTGTCGGGGTTCATGCCCCTCGGCTCGGCGGTCGCATCGGTGAGCTGATCGATCGTCTCGATGCCCGTCGCGCGCAGCCGGTCGCGCTGCACCGGACGCATGCCGGCGACGAGCAGCAGATCGCGGGAGGCGACGACCTCGAGGTCGCAGGTGGCGCAGCGTCCGCACGCGATGACGCCGAGCTCGCCGCGCGCGTCGCCCCAGGCGATCGCCGGCCATTGCGCCCCGAGTTCGAGGTGCCGGTCAGCGATCAGGGCGCGCAGGCGTGCCCGGCGCAGGCAGAACACGGGCAGGAGGTCGTCGGCGAGGTGGACGCTCGTCGTGCCGTCGCCCAGGAGCAGCTCGACCCGGTCGGAACGGGGGATGCCGAGCCGGTCGAGCTGGTCGACGTAGGCCGCCAGCTGCATGAGCGCGGTCACCCGGGCGCGGCGCGCGAGCTTGCTGTCCTGCACGATCCAGCGGCCGTCCTCGTCGCGCGCCAGGAAGTCGGCGAAGCCGACGAACTCGTCGGTGGCGAATGCCGCCTGGTAGATGACGTCGGCGTCGGATGCCAGCGCCGCGTTCGTGTGGGCGACCGCGGCGGCCAGAGCAGCGGCATCCGAAGATCTCGCCTCGGCGATCTCGACGACCCCGTCGCCGAACTTCGCACGATAGTCCGCCAGAACCCGCAGCTCGTGCTCGCCGCCGAGCCGACCGGCACGCTCGAGCGTGGCGTCTTCGGTCTCCTCGACCGCCGCGATGCGCCCGACGCGTGCGTCGATCGCGCGCAACCATGCGAACTCGCACTCGGCTGCGGCTTTGAGGTCGCTCGCACTCCAGACGATGCGCGCCTCAGCCTGGATGTATCGCAATGGCTCCCCCTCGTCACCCCGATCGTACGGGCGGGGGCGGACAGTCGATGGTGCGAGATGGGCGTGGGTGCCGGTGCGTCGACCAGACACAGACGGCGCGCTCGGCTGTGCACGATGTCCTGACGGAACCGCGGCGCAACGAGCGACGTGCTGACAGACTGGAGCCATGAGCCTCCCGTTCGAGAGCGCGTACCGGCACGGGTTCGCGCGCATCGCGGCCTGCACGATCCCCGTCGCGATCGCCGATCCGGCTCGCAACGCCGAGGCCGTGCTCGTGGCGGCTCGCGAATGCGACGCCGACGCAGTCGCCGTCGCCGTGTTTCCGGAACTGTGCCTGACCGGTTACGCGATCGACGATCTCGTGATGCAGGATGCCGTGCTCGATGCGGTCGAGACGGCCATCGCGACGCTGGTGGCGGCATCCGACGATCTCTTCACGATGCTCGTGGTGGGTGCGCCGCTGCGCCATCGCAGCCGTCTCTACAACTGCGCCGTCGTGATCCATCGCGGCGAGCTGCTCGGTGTGATCCCGAAGTCGTATCTGCCCACGTACCGGGAATTCTACGAACGACGCTGGTACGCACCGGGCGACGACCAGGTCGGCCAGGACATCCGGGTCGCTCACCTCGAGGCTCCTTTCGGACCCGACCTGCTCTTCGAGGCACTCGATGTGCCCGGCCTCGTCGTGCACGCCGAGGTCTGCGAGGACGTCTGGGTGCCGATCCCGCCGTCGTCTTCGGCGGCACTGGCCGGCGCCACCGTGCTGCTGAACCTCTCCGGCAGCCCGATCACGATCGCCCGCGCCGAGGACCGCAAGATCCTGTGCCAGTCACAGTCCCTGCGCTGCCTCGCCGCCTACGCATACGCCGCAGCCGGCCAGGGCGAGTCGACCAATGACCTGTCATGGGACGGTCAGACCCTCATCTACGAGGGCGGCACCCTGCTGGCGGAGACCGAGCGCTTTCCCGAAGGCCCACGCCACTCAGTCGCCGATGTCGACCTCGGGCGCCTGCGCCAGGACCGCCTGCGGCAGGGAACGTTCGACGACAACCGCCGCGCCGAGCACGCCGACGCCATGTTCCGAACCGTGCACTTCGAGCTCGACCCGCCCGCCCGCGACATCGGCCTTCGCCGGCACCTCGACCGCTTCCCGTTCGTGCCGGACGACCCCGCGCGGCTCGCGCTGGACTGCTATGAGGCGTTCAACATCCAGGTGTCGGGACTCGTGCACAGATTGCAGGCGATCGGCGCACCCAAGCCGGTCATCGGCGTGAGCGGCGGCCTCGACTCGACGCACGCCCTGCTCGTGATCGCCCGCGCGATGGACCGCATGAGCCGGCCGCGCAGCGACATCCTGGCGTACACGATGCCCGGGTTCGCCACCTCGGATCACACCAAGTCGAACGCGATCGCCCTCGCCGAGGCGATCGGCGCCTCGATCGAGACGATCGACATCCGGGATGCCGCGACCGAGCTGCTGACCAAGATCAGGCACCCGTTCGCCGACGGCGAGCCGGTGCACGACATCACGTTCGAGAACGTGCAGGCGGGGCTGCGCACCGACTACCTGTTCCGCCTCGCGAACCAGAACGGCGGACTGGTCATCGGCACATCCGACCTGTCGGAGCTCGCGCTCGGCTGGGCGACCTACGGTGTCGGCGACCAGATGAGCCATTACGCCGTCAACACCGGCATTCCGAAGACGCTGATCCAGCACGTGATCCGCTGGGTGATCGCGGATGCCTCGACGGGCCTCGGCAACCACGAAGGTTGGCTGGGCGACCATGCGAAGGACGTGCTGCAGTCGGTCCTCGACACCGAGATCAGCCCCGAGCTGGTGCCGGCCGGGCAGGACGGCAAGATGCAGTCCACCGAGGACCGCATCGGCCCTTATGCGCTGCACGACTTCGCGCTGTTCCATGTGCTGCGCTACGGGCTGCGTCCGTCGAAGATCGCTTTCCTCGCCGAGCGCGCGTGGGCCGACGCGGATGCCGGGGCCTGGCCCCCCGGCTTCCCCGCCGAGGACCGCTACGCCTACGACCTTCCCGCCGTGACGAAGTGGCTGCGCGTGTTCCTGCAGCGCTTCTTCGGGTTCGCGCAGTTCAAGCGGTCGGCCATCCCGAACGGCCCCAAAGTCTCGCCCGTCGGATCGCTGTCACCACGCGGCGACTGGCGGGCGCCGTCGGACGGGAACGCCGCGGTCTGGCTCGCCGAGCTGGATGCCGCCCTGCCCGACCTCGTACGGTAGGACGGGACACACCATGGCCAAGAACGCGACGATCGTGGGCAGCGGGCCGAACGGCCTCGCGGCCGCCGTCGCTCTCGCTCGCGCCGGGTACGCGGTACGCGTGCTCGAAGCCTCCGCGACGGCGGGCGGCGGGGTGCGCACCGCCGAGCTTACCCTTCCGGGATTCCGCCACGACGTGGGATCGGCCGTTCAGCCTGCGGCCCTGAGCTCGCCGTTCTTCCGCGCCTTCCGGCTCCGCAACCGCATCGACTGGGTCACGCCCGAGGTCTCGTATGCGCAGCCGCTCGAGAACGGTCGTGCGGCGATCGCCTGGCGCGACATCGACCGCACCGCCGACGGTCTCGGCCGCGATGCGCGCGCGTGGCTCGCGGTCCTGCGGCCGCTCAGCTCGCACTTGGACGCCGTCGTGGACTTCACCGGTTCGCAGCTGCTGCGCATGCCGCGGCATCCGCTGACCACGCTCCGATTCGGTCTGCGCGTTCTGCAGCTCGGAACGGTCCTCGGCCGTCGCACGTTCGCGACCGAGGAGGCGAATGCTCTGCTCACGGGGGTGCTCGCGCACGCCAACACCCCCCTTCCGTCGATCGGTGCCGCGGCCTCGGGGCTCTTCCTCGCCGCGCACGCGCACGCCGGAGACGGGTGGGCCTACCCGCGGGGCGGAGCACAGCGCATCGGCGACGCGCTGATCGCCGACCTGCGCGCGCACGGCGGCGAGGTCGTCACCGATCACCACGTCCGATCGCTCGACGGATTCGACTGGGGAGACGCCGCGGCGGGCGATGTGCTCCTGCTGGACACCTCGCCCCGGCTGCTGCTCACACATCCCGGGCTTCCGGCTTCGTACGCCCGCGCGATCCGCCGCTACCGCTACGGCGCCGCAGCGGCGAAGGTCGATTTCGCGCTCGACGGTCCGATTCCGTGGGAGAACGCCGACGTCGCTCGCTCGCCGACCGTGCACCTCGGCGGCGCCCGCGGCGAAGTCGAGCACGGCGAGAACGCGGTGGGTCGAGGTGTGGTCACCGGGCGGCCGTACGTGCTCGCGGTGCAGCCGTCCGTGCTCGACACGACCCGAGCCCCCTCGGGCAAGGGCGTGCTGTGGGCCTACATCCACGTGCCGGCCGGCTCCCCGCTCGATCCGACCGAACTCGTCACCCGGCAGGTCGAGCGATTCGCCCCGGGCTTCCGCGACCGCATCCTGGCGTCGCATGCGATGACCGCGGCCGAACGCGTCGCCTTCAACCCCTCCGACATCGGCGGCGACATCTTCGGCGGCGCGTTCAGTCTCGTGCAGGCGATCCGGCGGCCCGTCGTGTCGGCGACCCCGTGGCGCACGCCGATGCCGGGCATCTACCTCGCCTCGGCATCCACTCCCCCCGGGCCCGGCGTGACCGGCATGCCGGGCTGGTATGCCGCACGCCAGGCCCTCGACGACGTCGGCGCCGGCCGCCTCGAACCCGCTGATCTGTTCGGGGCGTGATGCCGTGGACGGGTTCGCCGCTGTCGACTTCGAGTTCGCTCGGCAGGTTCTGCAGCGCGGAATCGCGGCGCTCTACCTCATCGCGTTCGTCTCGACGCTGAACCAGTTCCGCCCGCTCCTCGGCGAACACGGGCTGATGCCCGCCCCCGAACTCCTCGCGTGGGCGCGGACGTCGAAGCGGGCGGGCCGGATGCTGCGCCCCACCGTGTTCCGGTGGGTGCGCTACTCCGACCGGCGGCTCGTCGCGCTGTGCATCGCCGGCATCGTGATCGCCGCGACCCTGGTGCTCGGCATCCCGCAGCTGGGCCCGCCGTGGGTGCCGATGCTGGCCTTCCTGCTGCTGTGGGGCGGCTACATGTCGATCACCGCCATCGGCCAGACGTTCTACTCGTTCGGCTGGGAGATGCTGCTGCTCGAAGCCGGCTTCCTCGCCGCGTTCCTGGGGTCGGACGCGCAGCCGCCCGCGACGGTCGTGATCGTGCTCTTCTGGTGGCTCGTCTTCCGGCTCGAGTTCGGCGCGGGCATGATCAAGATCCGCGGCGGGCGCGAGTGGCGGGACCTCACCGCACTGATGTACCACCACGAGACGCAGCCCATGCCGGGGCCGCTCAGCCGGCAGGCGCATCTTCTGCCCCGCTGGTTCCACCGCGCAGAAGTGCTCGGCAACCACTTCGCCCAGCTCGTCGTGCCGTGGTTCCTGTTCGCGCCGCTCCTCGGGCTGTGGATCCCGGGGCCGGTGCCCGCGCTCGTCGGCGCCGTCGCGGCCGGCATCGTCATCGCGACGCAGCTGTGGCTGGTCGCCACCGGCAACTTCGCGTGGCTCAACTGGGCGACGATCGTGATCGCCTTCTCCGCGATCGGGGTGCCGGGCATCGGCGCGGTGTCGCGAACGGCATCCGATGAGCCGCCCTGGCTGATCGACGGTCTGCCCCTCGCCTGGCTGATCGCCACTGCGGCGGTCGGCGCGGTCTACGTGGCGCTCAGCTGGCCGGCGCTGCGCAACCTGTTCGCGCGCCGGCAGCTCATGAACGCGAGCTTCAACCGCTGGCAGCTGGCCAACGCCTACGGCGCGTTCGGAACGGTCACCAAAGAGCGCATCGAGATCGTCGTCGAGGGCACGATGGATGAGAACCCGGATGCCGCCACCTGGCGGGAGTACACCTTCAAAGGCAAGCCGGGTGAGCTTCGCCGCATCCCCCGCCAGTTCGCGCCGTATCACCTGCGGCTGGACTGGCTGATGTGGTTCCTGCCGCTCGGACACTCTCTGGAGGACTGGTTCACCGCTCTCCTGGTGCGGCTGCTCGAGGCGGATCGGCCGACGCTGCGGCTGCTGGCCCACGATCCGTTCGGGGGCGAGGCGCCGCGCTGGGTGCGGGCGGTCTCCTACCGCTATCGCTTCACGACCCGCGCGGAATTCCGGGAGGGGCACGAGCGGTGGCGCCGCGATCGCCGGAGCGAGGTCTGGGGACCTGCGGCCCTGCGCAGGCCTGGGAGACTGGACGAGTGAAACTCCTCGTCGCGGCGCTCGAAGCGGAACTGGTCGCCTTCCCGCCCGAGCTCGACGGCTTCGACCGGCTCGTCACGGGTCCGGGCAAGCTTCAGGCGACGTACGCACTGACGCGGGCGCTGGACGCTCGGAAGTACGACGAGATCCTGGTCGTCGGCACCGCCGGTGCGATCGACGCGATGCTGGACGGGGACGTCCACGAAATCGACGCAGCCATCCAGCACGACGTGACCGACATCGACGGCATCGTGGGGCAGCACGTGTCATTGCCGCCGCGCATGGAGCTGGGCCGCGAAGGGGTCACGATCGCGACCGGCGACCAGTTCGTCGACGACGCCGAGGCGGTAGCCGTCATCCGGCCGCTCGGCGCGGGACTGGTCGACATGGAGACCTACGCGTACGTCTGGGTCGCCGCCCAGTTCGGCGTGCCGATCCGCGTGATCAAGGCGGTCTCGGACCGCGCGCAGGACGATGCGATCACCGACTGGCGCTCTGCTGTCACCGCCTGCAGCGTGCAGCTGCGCGATTTCGTGCTCGCTGACTACGGCGTGTAGCCGCGCGCAGGCTCAGGACTCGGAATCGCCGCGGCGCGCGAAGACCATCCGCAGGATCACGAAGACGATCAGGGCGACGACGGCCACGGCGAGCAGCTTGAACACGAACGCGAGCACCGAGAACAGGATGTTCACCAAGAACCACGCGATCAGGATCGCTGCGATGACGCCGACGATCGTCCAGATTGTGCCCCTGTTCACTTCATCAGTCTAAGCCTCGGCGAATCACACCGGTCAGAAGCGGACTGCGATGTCCTGCCGGATGATGCTCGGCCCCTGCGGCGTCGCCTCGACGAGGAGCTGAGCCGGCAGCTGCTCTTTCATCGCAGCCACATGGCTGATCAGCCCCACCGTGCGACCGCCCTGGCGGAGCTCGTCGAGCGTGCGCATGGCGAGATCGAGCGTGTCTTCATCGAGCGAGCCGAAGCCCTCGTCGATGAACAGGGTGTCGAGCTTCACACCGCCCGCGAGCGCCGTGACGACTTCGGCCAGCCCCAGCGCGAGAGCGAGCGATGCGAGGAAGGTTTCGCCGCCCGACAGCGACTGCGCCGGCCGCGCCTGCCCGGTGTGCGCGTCCATGATCTGCAGGCCGAGACCGGATGCCGCCCCTCGCGCCGCACGCGCGTCGGTGTGCTGCAGCCGGTACCGGCCCGAGGACATCTCTTCGAGGCGCAGATTGGCCGCCTCGACGATCTCCTCGAGCTCCGCGGCGAGCACGAACGACTCCAACGTCATCCGGTGGGTGTTGGGGGCCTTGCCGGCGACGGTGTTCGCGAGGCGGGCGATGACCTCGTGGTCGGCGGCGAGTCCCGATATCTCCGCGTGTGCTCTCGTCGCCCGCGCGAACAGGTCGTTCAGTCGTTCAAGGGTCTGCGCGGCGTGAGCGGCGGCATCCACCGAGCTGCTCCATCGCTCGCGGGCGTCGGCGAGCTCGGTCGCGGTGGCGGAGAGCTCGACGAGTTCTTCGGGCGCACCGGCGAGGTCGAGCTCGAGCTCGCGCAGCCGGTCGCGCTCGGCGCGCAGCGCGGCATCGTGCTCGCGGATGCGGCGGTCCAGCGCGACGCGGGCTGCGGCGTCGCGGAGTGCGCCGGTCGCTTCGGCGACATCGGCGAAGTCGGACGCGGCGATCCGCGCGTCGCGGTCGGCGGCGGCATCCTGCGCGGCGGCCGCACGTGCAGCGGCATCGGCGTGCGCGTCGCAGAGCGCCTGCGCGAGGCGGCGGCGCTGGGTCGCATCCTCGATGCGGGCGGCGACGGTCGCGAAGTCCCCGCGGGCGGCGTCAACCGCGGACCGCGCCGCGGCGGCCTGCGCGTCGAGCCCGGCGAGCGACTGCCGGGCGGAGGCCAGTTCGACGGCGAGCGCGTCATGTTCGGCTTCGGCCGCGGCCACCGCCTCGACCAGTTGCTGACGCCGGGTCGTGAGGCGGTCGCGTGCGGCGGCGGCCTCCTGCGCGGCCGCGACCGCGTTCTCGGCGGCCGCGTGGGCCGCCTCCAGTGCGGCGACACCGTCGCCCCCCGCTCGCGCGGCCGCGTCGGCGTAGGCCGCGCGCGCGGTGCGGGCACCATCGGATGCGGCGCGCTCACGCTCGGCGGCCTGGTGCATATTCCGCTCCGCCGCGGCCAGGTCGTCGTCGGTGACGGGGTCTTGGGTGCGAGCGGCGGGGTCGGGGTGCTCGACGGAGCCGCAGACCGCGCACGCCTCGCCGTCGACGAGCGCGGCCGCGAGTTCTCCGGCGTGGCCGGCCAGCCGGCGCCGCAGCAGCGCGGTCACCGCGGCGGCGGCCTGCTCGAGCGCGACGAGGGCCGTGGCCTGCGCGGATTCGGCATCTCGCTGCGCCGCGGCGAGGCGCTCCGCGTCGCGGGCGGCGGCGAGTCGGGCGCCGACCGCGCCGAGCTGGGTCTGGGCCGAGGGGAGCGCACCGGCCGCAGCCGTGTGCGCACGAAGCTCGTCGTCGAGGTGGGCAACCTGCTCGGGAAGCCCGACACGGGCGGCGGCGAGGCGCGCCAGCAGTTGCTCGAACTCGTCGATGCGGTCGCGGGTCGCAGCGATCGTCTTCTCGAGGCCGGTGAGCTCGCGCTCAGCGGCGATCGCGGCCGTCGCCACCGCGAGGTCGCCGGTGAGCTCGTCGATCCGGATGCCGAGGGCTGCGGCATCCGACCCCTCGCCGGCTGCGACCCAGGCCGTGAGCGCCGCGTCTTCGATCACGGCTGCGGCGGATGCGACGGCCGCCGCGTGGGCGGTGGACTCGATCGGCGCGCGGAGGGCTTCAGCGGCGCTGGCGCGGTCGAGCGTCTCACGATCTTGCGCCACCGAGGGTGACTGCGCCTCGAGTGATGCGAGGGCGGCGCGGGAGCGCGCGCGGTGCTCCTGCTTCTCGCGCAGCGCCTTGGCCGCGAGGTGCGCGCCTTCGGCGGCAGCGTGTGCGGCGTCGGCGGCATCCCGATCTCGGACCAGGGTGTCGGCGCGGTACGCGGCGCGGTGAGCGGCGCGTTCGCCTGCGGCGAAGCGTGCCGACACCGATGCCGGTGGGCTGTCGGTGTCGGGCTCGTCGCCGGCGAGGGCATCCGCCTCGATGAGCCGCTCTGCCTCGCCGAGCAGCAGCAGGACGCCGTCCTCGGCCGAGGCGAGCGCGCGCTCGGAGTCCTTGCGCCGCTGCTCGAGTGCGCTCTGGTAGTCCTCGTAGGTGCGGGTGCCGAAGAGCTTGCGCAGCAGGCGCTGCCGGTCGTCGTTCTTCGCGAGCAGGAACTCTGCGAACCGCCCCTGCGCGAGCAGGATGACCTGCAGGAACTGCTGTTGATTGAGCCCCAGGATCTCGTCGAGCTCGCGAGCGACGTCCACGGGCCGCGCGGCGCGGCCGATCCACGCGCCGTCGACGAGTTCATCGAGCTGCGCGCGGTGCGGCTCGGCGGTCAGGCCCGGGCCGCGATGCTTCGGTCGCTCGTATTCGGGCGACCGATTCACGCGCCACCGCGTGCCGGCGGCGCTGAACTCGACCATGACGTTGGTCGGGTCATCGGGTGCGCAGTGATCGCTGCGCAGTCGCTTCTCCACGCCGTCGTAGCGCGGTGCGCCGCCGTAGAGGGCGAAGCAGACGCCGTCGAGCACACTCGACTTGCCGGCACCGGTGCGGCCCGCGATCAGGAAGATGCCATCGGCGGCAAAGGCGTCGAAGTCGACCACCTGCCGTTCCCGGAACGGACCGAAGCCCTCGAGTTCGAGGCGATGGAGCCTCACTGTGCCACTCTCACTGTGCCACTCTCACTGTGCCGCCTCCGCGAACGAGCGATCGTCGATCATGTCGCGGATGAGCTCGGCCTCACGGTCTGTGGCGCCCTCACCCTCGCGCACGTGCGCGAGGAAGGCGTCGACCAGCTCGGCGTCGCTGCGGGCGGCGCGCACGCGGCGGGAGTATGTGAGACCATCAGGCTCGGAAAGACCTTCGGGCGTGTGCATGACGGTCGCGCAGAACGCGAACCTGGCCTGCAGGCGGCGCATCGGGTCGAGCTGCGGGGTCGGGTCGGTGTACTGGGCGCAGACCCAGGCATCTTCGTCTGCGACGAACCGCGGATCGGTCAGCAGCTCGTCGAGCGATGCGCGGATGGTCTTCAGCCGTCGCGGCACGGGCAGGTCGAGCCACGTCGCCGTCGCCAGGCCTCCGGCATCCAGCTCCACGAGCCACGACCCGCGAGGCTTGTCTGCCTCGCCGAAGCTGTAGTGCAGCGGGGCGCCCGCATAGCGAACGCGCTCCGACAGCTGCTGACGTCCGTGGATGTGACCGAGGGCGACGTAGTCAGGCGATACCGTGTCGGGACCCTCGAACGCGGAGAGCGCGACGACGTCGAGACTCCCCTGCCGGATCTCGCGCTCGACCCCCGGCGTCGCCTCGACACCGGCCGCGAAGCAGTGCGCGATCGCGACCGACCGCCCGCCGCGTTCGGCGAGGTCATCGCGGATGAGACTCATGACGTACTCGATCGTCGCGTGTTGCGAGCGCAATTCGGCGCCAGCCCACAGGTGGCGCACGAGCGCCGGCTCGAGGAAGGGGATGCCGTAGAAGTGCACCGGTCCGTGCTCGTCGGCGATCGTGATCGGGGTGCCGGACGACAGCGGATCGGTCACGACATGGATGCCGTCGCGCAGCAGCGCGGACTGGAACCCGAGCCGCGCCGCGGAGTCATGGTTGCCGCTGGTCACGATGATCTGCGCACCGGCATCGGACAGAGCGCGCAGCGTGTCGGTGAGCAGCGTGTAGCACGCGGCGGCCGGAGCGGCGGAGTCGAAGACATCGCCGGCGACGATCACCACGTCGACGTGGTTCGCACGAACCTGGGCGGCCAGTTCATGGAGCACGCCGCGCAGCGCGTCGAGCGTGGCGTGGCCGTGGAACGACCGCCCGATGTGCCAGTCCGAGGTGTGCAGGATGCGCATGCTCACACGCTAAACGCGCCGTGCGACATTGCGCCCGAGGCCCTCCGCGATGCGCCAACTCCCGCCTCGCGCTGCGTCCGATTCCCGGACATCGCCACGCGGTCCGAACATGGCAGCGCACTACGCCCGGCGGGACTTCTCCCTGCTGCGCGAGCTCAGGTCGACGATCGAGAGGAGGAAGGCGAACGCCACGAAGATCGCCACCGCGATCATGCCGTACGCGTAGGCATGGTTGTAGACGACCGTGTCCGGCGCCGTGCCGCCTTCGCGGTAGATCGTCGAATAGAACAGCGAGAGCGCAACCGCCGTGCCGACCGAGGTCCCGATCCGCTGTCCGAGCTGGCCGATCGATCCGGCGGTGCCGCCCTGGTCCACCGGGATGTCGGCGAGCGTCAGCGTCTGGTTGGGCGAGTTCACGAGCCCGCCGCCGATGCCGCCGATCACCATGATCCCGGCCATCACCCACACGACGGCGGCTTCGGGGGCGAACAGCGCGGCTGCTGCCAGGCCGATCACGCACAGCAGCATGACTGAAAGTCCCCATACGACGATGGGGCGGCCGTAGGTGCCGACGAGGTTGCCGCCGATCCACGAGAACACCGCGCTCGTCAGGGCGAAGCCGATCGTCACCATGCCCGCGTAGACCGGGGCGAGCCCCACGCCGGTCTGCAGGAACAAGGTGGTGAGCAGGAAGAGCGCGGGCAGCGCAGTGAAGTACGCGGCGATCAGCAGCGTGCCGTTTCGGAACGACGAGACCCGGAACAGGGCGAACGGGATGAGCGGCTGCCTGCCCGTGCTCTCGTAGTGCCGCTCCCACGCCACGAACGCACCGGTGAACGCCACGAACACGGCCAGCAGCCACCAGCGCCGCGGATCGTCGTCCGGCGAGCCGGTCGTGAAGAGGAACGGCCACATCAGCGAAACAACGGCAAGGCTGAACAGGAACACCCCGAAGAGGTCGAACGAGAGCGCCTTGCGCGAGCGGGTGCGGGTTCTCGGCAGCACCCAGACCGCGAGCGCGATCGCGATGATGCCCAGCGGCACGTTCATCCAGAAGATCAGCCGCCAGCCGTCTGCCGCACCTCCGACGAGGATCATCAGACCGCCGATCGTCGGCCCGAACGCGATCGCGATTCCGATCGTGGCGCCGAAGAGCCCGAATGCGCGCCCGCGCTCCTTGCCTTGGAACAGCTGCTGGATGAGCCCGAGCACCTGCGGCATCTGGATGCCGGCCGCGACGCCCTGCAGCAGTCGCGCGACCATGAGCATGAGCGGGCTGATCGCGACAGCGCAGAGCAGGCTCGTGACCGTGAACAGCGACAGGCCGACGATGAACAGCGCCCGGCGGGACCGCTGGTCGCCCAGCCGCCCCATCGGCACCAGGACCAGGCCGAAGGTCAGGACGTAGCCCGAGACGATGAGCTGCAGCTGGGTCGACCCCGCGCCGAGCGCCGCCTCGATCGACGGCAAGGCGACGTTGACCTTCGACAGGTCGAGGATCGTGATCCCCGCCACCGCGACGCACACCCAGAACGCACGCCACCGCTGCGGGGAGGTCAGCACGATGTCCGTGCCCGGCGGATGAGCGGAGGTCTTCACAGCTCGCTCGGGGGTGTCCGCGGGCGAGTTCGCGGTCGTGGAGTCCGACATCGACCCCAGGCTATCGTCGACACCGATGATCGGGGCGCGTATGACCCGCGAGGGCGCTGATGTCGTCGTCGGTCAGCTGGATGCCGGTACCCGGGAGTCTGTGCCGGAGCACCTCTTCATAGCGCTCACATCGGTCCTGGGATTCACGTGGTGTCGCCTGCCGTGCGTGCTGCAGCAGCCGCAGTGCGATCCTTCCCGACCGCCTGGCCGATCATCTGCCCGCCGCTCGTGAACATCGCCCGCCGCCAGGGCAGCATCCCTTCGATCTCGATCTGGATCGACATCGACAGGATGGTCCGGATCAGCACGATGATGCCGAGGATGAGGGCGTCCTCCATCGAGGGCTTCGAGGTGATCGTGCGGATGAGGTCGGCAGCGACGAGCACCTCGAGCCCCAGCAGGATCGCGGAACCGAGAGTCGTGCGCAGCACCGAGAACGCCGCACTCCCGCCTTCTCCGCGTCTGAGGGAGCGCACGCAGAGCACCAGGGCGATGATGAAGCCGACGATCATCGCGAGCGCCCCCATGGCCTCGAAGCCCACGGCGACGAAGAGGAAGAGGGTCTCGAAGTCCACGAGCCTCAGTGTAGGGGCCCGGCTTCGCGGCTACGCGGTGGCGCGCTGCTGCAGGATGCCCGCCCGCTCGGGGTGCGCGGCGAACCATTCGGCGACGTACCAGCACACCGGAATGACCGACCGGTCGCCCTGGCGCTCGAGCTCGGCGACCGCGCGGTCCACGATCTCGCCCGCGTACCCGTGCCCGCGGAACGTGGGCACCGTGTACGCGCGCGTCATCGCGACGGAGCGCCCGTCGTCCCGGTAATCCAGAACACACACCAGGTCGGTGCCGCTGTGCAGCGTGTAGCGCGAAGCGTCGGGTTCGCGGGCGAAGGTCAAAGATGTCACCCATCCATCGTACGACCGATCCGATACGTCGGCGATTTGACGCATTACAACCGGATCCGTCATAATCGCGAGATGACTGACAACTCGCGCTCTCTGTCCGCCCTGGAGGCGAACGGGACTGCCGTCATGATGATGGCAGGCCGCGTCGTCATGTGTTGTCGAATGTGTCGCTGCACCCCCGCCTGATTCGCAGCACGGTTTCTGAACACCGCCAAGAATCCCCCGAGCATCCGGCTTGTGGCGTCGATCACGCCCATCCGGATGCCGCACCCCAGGCCCATCACAGAGGCCGCACTGCAGCACACTTCGAACTCCCGCCGACCAGGGCGCGGGTTCCTTCCCCTAGGACCATCAACATGTCGAACACCGCTCTCCTCGAACGCCCCGCCACAGCCCCCCGCCTGCGCGCTGTCTCCGCCCCCGTTCCCGCCGCCGTTCCCGCTGCCGTGAACAAGCCCTCAGACACGCCCGCTGCGGTGGACGGCACCCGCGCCCTTCCCGCCGGAACCGCCCCCCGCGGCTTCGCCCTGTACGTCGGCATCGACGAAGCCAAGGCCGCGGCATCCGGAGTCAGCCTCGGCGTCCTCGTCGACGCCCTCCGTCGCACGCTCGCCGAACTGGCGCCCGAAGCCGAGACGTATGCCACCGTCGCCCTTGCCCCCGTCGGCTCGGGTGGCCGCGATGTGGACGTCGTGCGCCTCGCGCTGCACGAGCCCTCCGCGATCACCCGCACCAAGCAGGACGAGCCCGAAGACGAAGACCGCGCACCGGGCGGCGTCGTCGTCGACATCTCGCGCAAGCGCGTGCTGATCGACGGCGAGTCCGCCGCGTTCACCTTCAAGGAGTTCGAGCTGCTGCAGTATCTCGTGCTGCGCGAGGGCCGCACGATAGAGCGCACCGAGCTCGTCGGATCACTCTGGCACGGCGCCACCGAGGAGGACTCGCCGGGCGAGCGCACGATCGACGTGCACGTGCGCCGCCTGCGGGCCAAGCTCGGCCGCTACGAGGACATCGTGCGCACCGTGCGCGGCGTCGGCTACCGCTTCGACCGTCACGCCGACGTCTCGATCCGCTACGGCCACGGCACGCCTTCGCCCGACCGCTTCTGACCCCGATCGGCGCACCGCGGGAAGACACCCTTCTCGGCGCCTTCTCGGCGCACCGCGGGAAGATGGCGCCTTCGGCAGGAATGCGTCGACGACGTGCAG
>WOYI011414216.1_pt1 | contig 22049 bp, 17 predicted proteins | sample 6423411 | NCBI WGS metagenome assembly WOYI01 (sample SAMN13441803, study PRJNA592873) | oil field metagenome | biome: oil field; feature: oil-well bore; material: oil-contaminated soil; isolation source: oil-contaminated soil from oil-well borehole | place: Germany: Wietze | collected 2016-10-18 ... | reverse complement strand
GCCCCAATATAATAACTACCACTAGGTCGCTTACTACAGACTTTACAATCTGACCCATATTTTTTGACTGTATTCAGAGCATAACCGCCACAAGTGATAGGATTTTCTCCACCAGGTTCATCTGGATTATCACAATCAACACAATTTCTAGAACATAAAGTGCTTTGTGGACAAGTATAAGGTCCATAATATATACCATCACTACATTTCTTAACACATGGACCACAATAATTAAGAAAATCAAGTTTAATAGCTGTACTATCACAATCTACATCCGATGGTTTAGTAGATGGATCCCTATAAGCGAATACCTTCTGAACAAATGCATCTAATACAGAACTTATCTTAGTAGTAGAAACATCATCATCGTCTCCTGAGCTTGGATAGTTAATTATAATTGGAGGAGTTGGTGAATTACTCCCATTAATTTCTTTTTTCTCCCAAACACCAAATGATCCAGCATCTAAAGTTAATTCAATCATAAATTCATGCTCAACACTATCATAAGCTTGGAAGAAAGGAACCCCTTCTTCATCAATAGCAGAAGAAACATCAATATACCAAGTCCCAGAATTACTAAGAACACTTGAGAAGAGATTACTTCTTCCCCCAGTAGTGTTTTCATAATAATTAAAATAAACAATACCATCACTAATAACTGCAAGCTGATCAATCGGTAATTCACTTTGATTTTGAGCATCCATAACAGATCCATAAGCAGGAAAAGGACTCTTAACCTCTTCAGGTATCTCTAAAGTTGAAACTACCATATTATTATTAACATCCTCTACCTTCCTATATAGATATTCATCCCCTATCATAAAAGAATATTCTTTCTCAGGATCTAATCCATTTACTGAAACATGATGAGTATAGTAATCTCCCCTATCTGTAACAACAACCTCTGTCTCAATCTCGTTTGATGAAATAGTATAGTCTCCATCCTCGGCGACCTTTTCAGAAGTTCTTTCTATAGCCTCTAACTCCGCTTTTTTTACATCCCTAGTATCATAAAACTTCTCTTTATCAAAACCAAACAGTCTTACAGGTAAAGAGGTGTTCCCCTCAAAAGCTATAACTGATGCTGAGGTAGGTTTCTTTGTATTCCAGCTTACTGTAACTGAACTAGAAGTAATATTACTAAAACGTACGTTATTAGGTTTTATTCGCGTATACTCATAGATGAATAACCCAACAACCGCTAAAAGCAAAACAACTAAAAATGAACCAAGGATTAATAAATATTTCTTCTTACTATTTTCCATAAAGATATATATATATTTTAATTACTATAAATTACAGCGAAACCGTTATCATGTCAACAAAGATGATATAATCATCTGTATGCAAAAATACTTCATACCACACAAACTAACAGTTGGAGATATAACACACCTATCAGACTCTGATAGTGAAATAGTCATATCTCAAAACTCACTACATATTGAGGACCTAGTAGAAATAGATACATATGACAGAAGATATCTAGCACAGGTAACCGATATAATTAAGTCTAGTGTAGAGATTGAGATAGTTGAAGATAGGGGAGAGAGAATTGAAAAGAAACAACCAAGCATTACAATCATACAATCCATATCACATGATTCTAAATTCAACTACTTCTTAGAAAAAAGTGTAGAGATAGGGGTAGGAAGAATTATCCCCATAGAGAGTAAATACTCCCTAAAAAGTAGAAACAAGGCAATAAAGACATTTGGTCTATGGAACAAAATAATTAAAGATGCAACTGAACAATCTAGAACACCATACCCTCCAATACTAGAAAAGCCTAAGAAAATTAAAAACCTCAAATCAGAAGACATTGGACATGGTATTAAGATATGTCTAGCTACAGAAAATGTAGATAGCATATACCTTAATAAGTACTTAGAAAAGAAAAATATTGAACAAGAATTCATAGTTGCCATTGGCCCAGAGAAAGGATGGTCATCATCTGATATAAAAGTCTTTGAAGAATTAGGTTTTGATTTTGTTAAACTAAGAGGGAATATATTAAGAACAGAAACAGCGGGATTGGTAATAACTAGCATATTTAAATATTTAAAGGGGGAAATATAGATGGGAAGAAAAGGATTAAGAAAAAATTACAAAAAACCAAGGTCTAAGTCTCAACAGAGGAATTTCTACAGTAAAACAGATATCTTTATCTCTCGTATGGCTAGTATCTTACTCAAACCTAAAGGCGAAGTGAAACATCTCTTCTATCAAAGAGCTAGAACCACTATTAGATTAAACAATCTTAAAGACGATCCTAAAAAGATTTACAAACTTCTAACTCAAACTAAGGGTTGGGATTTACAAGAAATTAAGAATATTGATTATACACATTTTGTAAATAACAGAGATAAGAGTGAGATAGCTAAAACAAAGGAGTATGAAGATGGTTTGTTCTATGTTCAAAATCTATCGAGTATCCTTTCAATTCATATCCTAAATCCTCAAAAACAGGATGATATATTAGATTTAGCTGCTGCTCCAGGTAGTAAAACTACTCTAATATCATCCTTAACCAACAATGAGGCAAATATTACAGCTAACGATATTGATGTACAAAGAATTAGTAGACTTAACAATGTCCTACACCAATTTGGTAGTAAGAATGTTAAAGTCACTAATAGGAACGGAGAATTAATTGGAAGAATATATCCAAATCACTACGACAGAGTCATATTAGATGCACCTTGCAGTGGAGAAGGAAGAATATACTTAGCTGGTAAAAATCCTCTTAGGTTTTGGAGTATAAAGATGGTTAATGCTATGGTTAAAAAACAGAAGAAATTGATTGAGTCAGCATTTGAGGCACTCAAAATTGGAGGTACTCTTGTTTACTCAACATGTACATTAGAACCAGATGAAAATGAAGGAGTTGTTACACACTTACTTAAAAAATATCCTAATGCAAGAATGGAAGATATTGATTTAGTAGATAATCTAGAGCCTTTACTTACTGACAAGATTACACAAGGTATTACCAAATGGAGTGGTAATACATATCACCAAGAAGTTGCTAAGAGTATAAGGACAATCCCATCACCAGAGATGATGGGATTTTATATAGCTAAGATAACTAAGACTTAGGCCTGCTTCATACTAAGCTTTAGTTTACCCTCTTTATCTATACCGATAAGCTTAACTTTAACCTTATCGCCTTCACTAACTACACTGTTTACATCCTTTACAAATTCATCAGACATTTCTGATACGTGTACTAATCCAGAAACACCAGGTTTAATATCTACAAATGCACCGTAAGGCATTACCGAAGCTACAACACCATCGTAAACTTCACCCTCTTTTGGAGCAAATGTAAATCTCTCTAGATACTTCATTGCTTTGTCTAACTTCTCCTTATTATCAGCATAGATATTTACAGTACCATCATCTTCAATACTAATCTCTGCACCACTCTGTTCTGTGATCTCCTTAATATTCTTTCCACCAGGACCTATTAATTCTCCTATTTTATCTTCAGGAATCTTAACACTTGTAACTTGAGGAGCTGTAGATGCGAGCTCTTTTCTAGGTTCGGATATTGCTTTCTCCATTACTTCAATAACTTTAAGTCTAGCAACCTTAGATTGCTTAAATGTTTCTTCAACAATCTCCATATTCAAGCCACCTATCTTGTTGTCCATCTGTACTGCAGTTACACCTCCCTTGGTACCAACAATCTTAAAGTCCATATCACCATAGAAATCCTCTACACCTTGCATATCAGTAAGGATATTAAAGGAACCATCTTCTTCTGTTACAAGCCCACAAGCTATACCACCAACAGTTTTCTTAATTGGAACTCCAGCTGCCATTAAAGACAAGCTAGATCCACAGGCTGAAGCCATAGAGCTAGAACCATTCTCACCTTGAACCTCTGAAGCTACAATCATTGTATATGGGAATTCTTCCTTACTTGGAAGTACTGGAACTAGAGATCTCTCTGCTAACATTCCATGACCAACAGCTCTTCTGCTTGGGTTATATCTTACTCTACCTGCATCACCGTATGCATATGGTAAGTCGTTATAGAAATGCATATATCTCTTACTCTTTTCACCTAACATATCATCTATTAATTTTGCATCATCAACTGTACCCAAAGTTGCTACTGAAAGTACCTGTGTCTTACCTCTAGTAAAAAGAGCAGAACCATGTACCTTAGGAAGTAAGTCTATTTCAGCTTCCATCTCTCTAATTTCATCTAGCTTTCGACCATCAACCCTTATCTGTTCTTCCTTAACTAATCTTCTAAGAGCTTTCTTTAGTAACTTATCATATCCCTCAGCAATATCTTTCTTAGCATATTTACCTTCAAATTCAGTAAACATCTCTTCTTTAGTCTCTTCATGTTTATCACTCTCTGCATCTGTAAGATTCTCTTCAATTCTATCTCCTAAGAATTTCTTAATATCTTCAAGCAAACCTTCAGGTAATACATGTGGCTCATACTCTCCAGATTTAGGTCCACCTACCAATTTAACAAATTCATTCTGTGCATCTAGCCATGGTTTCATTTCTTCTAGTCCTTTTCTCATAGTTTCTACAACCTTGTCATCCTCAATGTCATTACAACCACCATCTATCATGGTAAATACTTCACCATCTCCGGTAATCATATAGTTCATTGGCTCTTCATCAGAAACCTGGTCTAAATTCTTGTAGATAGGTTTCTCTAATCCCATATTTACTCCTGCAATTGGACCATCAAATGGGATCTCTGACATAACTAAGGCTGCGGATACTGCATTAATCGCTAGTATTACAGGGTCGTTCTCTTCGTCGTAGGACATAACTGTAACAATTACATTTACATTGTCCATATAGTCTGAAGGAAATCTTGAGCGTATTGCTCTGTCTATCATTCTAGATCTAAGTACGGCATCATCAGATGGGTACCTTTCTCTTTTAACAAATCTAGAACCACTTATTTTACCAGCAGCATAGAATCTCTCTATATACTCAACTGAAAGTGGAAAGTAGTCCATATCACCAGATGCTGGGCTACTGTTTACATTTACAGTAATTACTGTCTCACCCATTTGGGCAAGTATTGAAGCTTGAGATCTTAAGGCTAGTTTACCTATAGAAAACTTGCATTTTCTTCCGTCTATCTCAAACTCGTGTATTTTCTCATCAAAAAGCATATTAAATAGTAAAAAATTTATATACAAAACAGAAAACCTAAATAGTAGGTATATATTCTGTGAAAGTTATATCAAGAAAGACGAGAAAAAGAAAGTTATATGTCTAACTTTTTCTTTAAAGCGCCAAACCTGTCTGGCTCATTAGCCTCTAGATACTGTAGTAGTCTCCTTCTTTTACCAACCTTTTGAAGTAATCCTCTTCTGGAGTGATTATCCTTCTTATGTACTTTAAGATGTTCAGATAATCTCTTAATCTCTTCAGTTAAGATTGCTACCTGGACTTCAGGAGAACCTGTATCACCTTCGTGAAGTTGGTACTCTTTTATTAAGTTTTGCTTTTCTGCCGTTGTTAAAGCCATGATTAATAATAGGTTAACATGATATTAAACAATTTACAATGGGCTATGATAGAACATTATAAACAAACCCTTTATTTTACTTTATTATAGGGTATCTGTCAATTTAAATGTCTTTATCTAACCACTTTATAACAGTAGATTTCATCACCCTCTTGAGCATCTACCTTACTGTCTAAGATAACTCCAGAGTCCATACCTTTGGTAACCTCGTTTACATCGTTTTTATTGATCTTAAGAGACTTAATCTTACCTTCACCCACTATTTCATCATCCCTTACAATATATACCTTACAATCTCTTTTCAATTTTCCTTCCTGCACCCTATTACCCAACACTGTGCTTCCATCAGAGAGTGTGAATATTGCTTTTACTAAAGCGTTACCAATCTCTTCCTCTGTTTCATCTGGGATAGTAAGTAAGTTAAGAGCATCAGATATCTCTTCTGTAAGCTTATAGATAATATCGTATGTTTTTACTAAAACATTATTTTTACTTGCGATATCTTTAACTCCTTTCTCAGCCCCTACCTCAAATCCTAGGATAACGGCATTAGCAATCTGAGCTCTTTCTACATCTTTCATACTTATATCACCTACTCCAGAGTCAATGATTCTTAATTCAACACCTTCAATACACATCTTTTTAAGAGAATTTCTTAAAGCTTCTAATGAGCCTTCAGAAGAGCTCTTAATTATAACTGGAAATTCTTGAATCTCCTCCTCTTCCTCTTCCTCATCTTCAAAGAAGTCGGCTGGAGCTCCACCCTCTTCCTTAACTTCTACAACTTCCTCTTTCTCCTCTTCCTCATCTTTTTCTTTAACTTCTTCTTTGTAGAGTTCTTTAAGAACTTCCTTATCTTTCGATTCTAATATATATACATCAGAGCCTAAATCTAAAAGTTCTGATATACCAATTATCTTTCCACCACATCCTGGATTAAAGCTTTCAATATTCTCACCTTCTTCAGATACTAAAGCCTTTACTCTTTCAATCTTAAGTTCGCCATTTCTCTTATACCCAATATACTCACCTTTTGAAACACAACCTTGTGTAACAACAACAGTAGAAACATTACCTCTAGATTTCTCTTTCACTGATTCAAGTACAATTGCTCTTGCCATTACTCCTTTAGGAAGATCTTCTCTTTTCTGTAGCCCTTCAACTTCTATTACCAAATTGATTAAATCTAAAAGCTCATCTATACCTTTACCAGTTTTACCGGATACTTCTACATATGGGATATCTCCACCCATATCTTCTACCTGTATTCCTTCGTTAGCTAATTCTCTCTTTATCTTCTCTAGATTGTTTCCTGGCAAATCTATTTTGTTAATTACAACGATAGGTTTGGTAGTAGAATTTTTAATTATTTCTATAGACTCTCTTGTTTGAGGTTGTACACCATCGTTAGCAGCAACTATTAATAGAGTAATATCTGCAATACTTCCACCTCTTAATCTCATTAAATCGAAGGCTTCATGACCTGGTGTGTCTATAAAGGTAATTTTATCCTCAGCTTCACAATCTGGTGTTACAGTAAATACAGAGATCTTTTGAGTTATGCCACCAGCTTCACATGCTTGTACATTAGCTTCTCTAATTCTATCAAGTATGGTTGTTTTACCATGATCTACATGACCTAATATGGCAACAATTGGTACCCTCTTACATTCAGTTTTGTTTTCACTCTTCTTTGCCATTATCTAAATATTTAAAATTACTCCTCTTCTTCTTCACTCTCTTCCTCTTCTTCAACTTCTTTCTCCTCTTTCTCTTCTTCAGCTTCGACTTCTTCCTTCTCCTCCTTTTCTTCCACATTCTCTACAGTTTCTTCTTCAGTTTCGTCAACAACCTCATCTCCTGTAGCCTCTGCATACTCTTCAACTCCATCACCTATCTCAGCTGCAGTTTCACCTTCAGGACCTTCAATATCAATCTTCAGTCCAGTTAACTTCCAAGCTAATCTTACATTCTGTCCCTCTTTACCAATAGCTAAGGAGAGTTGGTCTGCATCTACTTGAACAGTAGCTGTATCACCCTCAATCTCTACCTCATTAACCTTGGCTGGACTTAAAGCATTAGCAACAAACTCACTTAATTCTTCATCCCATTCTATTATATCAATCTTCTCTTCACCCAGTTCATTCATGATGTTTGCGATTCTAATACCTCTTTGACCAACACATGAACCTATAGGGTCAACACCTTCTTGGTTGGAAACAACTGCAATCTTACTTCTCATACCTGCTTCTCTAGCAACAGCCTTTATCTCAACAACTCCAGACTCAATTTCTGGAACTTCTAATTTAAAGAGCTCTATTAAGAAATTAGGGTCAGATCTTGAAACTACGATCTTTCCATCCTCAATACTCTTTAATAGAACCTTATACCTCTGTCCAACCTTGTAAAACTCATTACCAATCTGCTCCTCTTGAGGCATAACTGCAGTAGCTTTACCGATTTCAAATACAACCTCACCTCTTTGCATTCTTTGCATAAGAGCGGTAAATACCTCTCCCACCTTATCACTATACTCCTCAAGTATTGCATCTTTCTCAAATTCACTCATCTTCTGTAAAACAACTTGTTTGGCTGCTTGTGCAGCAATTCTACCTAAGTCCTCAGAAGGTATCTCAATCTGAACAGTATCTCCAACTTCTACATTAGGAGATATATACTCAGCCTCTGAAAGAGCAATCTCTTTTTCTTCATCTTCTACATCTTCTACAACTTCCTTGTTAGCAAAAAGTTTAAACTCTCCTGTCTCCCTATCAACCTCAGCAGAAAGATTCTCTCCTAGTTTGTTACCTTCCTCATCTCTAGTAGAACCAAACTTCTCTCTTCGGTATGCAGTTAAAACAGCTTCTTCCAAAGCTTCAAACACTTTCTCCTTATCAAAACCTCTCTCAGCAGCAATCTGTGTTACTGCAGAAAGAAAATCTGATGTCATTGCCATATTTTTTAAACTAAAAAATTAAACTAAATATTCTGAAGTTTTCGAAAAAAAAGGTGAGACATTCAATCCTCACCTCTCTCCATATAACTTTCGTTGTAAGTATATCAAATTAACATTAATAAGGCAAATATTTTAAGAAATCTTTTTAAGCTCTTCCCACAGCTTTCTTTCTTTTCTTGAAACCCTCTTAGGAACTTCTAGATTTGTTTTAACATAAAGGTCTCCCTTTTCATCCTCATTACCTAAAACAGACATACCTTTCCCCTTAATTCTAAATATTGAACCTCCTTCTGTAGCTTTAGGAATTTTCAGAGTCACCTTACCGTAAGGAGTGTTAACTTTAATATCACCCCCTAATACCGCCGTATATATAGGAATCTCTACTTCTGAGTAAAGGTCATTACCTCTTCTCTCGAACTCCTTAGATGGTTCTACTTCAACCTCTATATATAGGTCTCCAGATGGTGCACCTTTAGGACCTGCGTTACCACCTCCCTTAAATCTTAGTATCATACCATCATATGCCCCAGCAGGAACTTTAATTCTCTCTTCTTTTCTTTCTACTTCAGTACCACTTCCTCCACATTTAGAGCACTTCTCCTCTGGTATCTCTCCGGTCCCATCACACTCATCACAGACAGAGTTAACTGATATTGAGCCTAAGATAGTGCGTTGTATGTTCTGTATTCTTCCTGATCCTCCACACTTAGGACAGACCTTTGTCTCACCAGTTTCACTACCAGTACCTTTACATTTTGAGCACCTTACATCTCTTTCTATATTAAGTTTAAAAGTCCCACCCTTAACTGCTTCGTCAAAATCAAGCCTTATCTTATACCTCACATCAGAACCTCTAACTTCCTGCTGCCTACCTCTTTGTCCACCAAATCCAAAATCAAAACCACTAGTATTACCACCAAAAAAGGTATTAAAGATATCTCCCATATCAAATGGTGCACCCTGCGTATAACCATTAAAGCCACTATATGGGTCACCTTGTCCACCAAATCCTGCTGTACCAGCATGACCGTATTGGTCATATGCTTTTCTCTTTGTTTCATCAGAGAGTACTTCATACGCCTCTTGAACCTCCTTGAACTTTTTCTCTGCATCATCAGCATCATTTACATCAGGATGATATTTTTTAACAAGCTTACGGTAAGCTTTTTTAATCTCATCCTGAGATGCCTTTTTATCTACACCTAAAATTTTATAGTAATCTTTTTTATTTGCCATACGACTCCTATTTTAGCAAATCATTTTATATATTGCCAAATTTTATATACTGGGCAAGCAACTTTTATTCATGCTATCATAACTATTATGCCCAACCAATGGAATATTCCAGAAGAGGAATCAAAGAAAATAAAAAGAATAAAAGTAATTATTTCAGTATCTCTACTTGTATTGGGAGTATTGATTATACTCTCTCAAGCTATACCACTAACTAAGTCATATATTGATGGTTGGATAGCTCAAGCAAGAGTAGATATGATGAAAAATCCTGTACCAGATTCTTACAGAAAATACATAGAAGAGGAATTTGCATATTACGATCCAAGTAAAGACTACTTTAGTAATTTAGAGGGCAGTATTAAGGGGCTCACATTCGAGGGTAAATTTACTTACGACCCTATTACTAACTCAACTAAAAAAGTAGTAGTTGATAGGGAATACAGTAAAGACATGTATATAGATATTGCTAGTGTGGGGATTGAGGATATTATAATAATTCCAAATGTAGAGAGCACTGAAGAAGAGGTTTATGATGAATATCTCAAAAGAGGGGTTGCTCATTTTAAAGGTACACCCTTACCTGGTGATGGTGGGAACTCCTTTATATATGGTCACAGTTCAGTTGAGAGTTTCTTCTCAAGACATCAGAATTTACCAGAAACTATATTTACTCGATTAGAGAATGTTGATATCGGAGATGATGTATATATTCAAAGAGATAATCAAGAACTTCACTATGTTGTAAGAAAAAAGAAGATTGTTGAATCTACCGATTTCTCGATACTTAAGACACAAGGAGATAAGGAGACTGTAACTTTAATGACTTGCTGGCCACTAGGTGTAGGTACAAAAAGACTTGTAGTAGTGGCAGAAAAATATTAGTTTATGTACAATATATTATGAATCCTAAACAGAAAAGGCTACTGATAATTCTAGGCTCTGTATTGATAATACTCATTTTGGTTTTTACTGCAATACTTTTGCTTCCTCAAGACGACGATTCAAATCCCCCAGATGATGGAGATACCGAACCCTCTTTGAATATTGAACTCTCCTACTGGGGACTATGGGAGCCAGAGAGTGTAATGCAACCCTTTATAGATGAATTTGAGGAAGCCAATCCTGGTGTCACTATACTTTACTCACAACAGGCGTTTACTAACTATGAGAATATTCTTTACACAAGACTTCAACAGGCTGAGAACTCAATTGAGCCAGCACCAGATATATTTAGGATTAACAATACATGGACACCAAAGTATTATAAATACCTATCCCCATTACCTTCAACTGTTATGGACCAAACTACCTATTCAGAAACATTCTACCCAACTGCTGTAGAAGATTTCACAGCTAAAGATGAAAATATTTATGCTTTGCCTTGGGAAATTGATGGGTTAGCCCTTTTTTACAACAAACAATTACTTAATCAAGCAGGTTACACTTCTCCACCTTCTGACTGGGACTCTTTTATAGAAGCTGCACAAGAGATGACAGTTAAAAACAGTTTTGGACAAATTACAACATCTGGAGCAGCAATTGGTACTGCAAATAATATTAAGCATTCAGCAGATATTCTCTCCTACCTTTTGCTTCTGAACAATGTAGACATTATAGATTCCACATATACCTCTGTTAACCTTACTAGCCAGAATGCAATAACTGCTATGACTGTATATACTCAATTCTCTCAAGGAGATGACGCTATATGGACCAGTGACTTAAGAGATGACTTAGAGATGTTCTATGAGGGCAAACTAGCTATGATGTTTGCACCAAGCTGGAGAGCCTTTGACATTATTCAATCAGCACCCTCTATAGAATTTGGAATTGCTCCTACACCTCAGCTAAGCAACAATGCACCTGTATATTACTCAATGTATTGGGGAGATGCTGTCAGTAGTACATGTGAACATCCTGAAGTAGCATGGGATTTCATAAACTATCTTGTTGAGAATCAAGAGAGAATTTTCTCAGCATCATCTGAAATTAGGGCCTTTGGTGAACCATACTCATTGGTAATATTAAATAGTAATTTGGAAAACAATCCATATCTAAGAGCCTACGCAGAGATGGCACCTCATATGAAATCTTGGGGAATGGGTGATCAAAGCTATGTAGAGATGATTTTGAATAATGCGATAACAGAAGTTATCCAAGATCAAAGAGATATTAAAATAACTTTAAGAAATGCTGAGCAAGATATTAACGATCAGCTTGCAGAAACTAATAACTAACATTAATATATAGTAATGAAAAATAGCTATACCCAAAAATCTGCCGAGAAGAACTTTTTAATTTTGTCTCTTTTTTTAGTACTATGCTTGCCCCTAATTGTATGGCAAGTAGTTAATGAGGACTTCGATTGGAGAGACTTAGCGTTTCAAGAAGTAGAAGTAAGTGAAGAGAATCCATGTGTAATATCTTTCCCAAATGTTAATCCTTACACTTTAGAAGTTGAAAATACTGTGAGGATGCAAATAGAAGGTATATCACAAGCTTCTGGGATAACTTCTGTAGCAATTACAGATAGATCTGGGAATACAGTATTTAGTAAAGAGTATGATGAGTCACAGGGAGATATAATAGAGTCATTTGAATTTACCCCTACCGAGCCAAGAGCGTATGACCTAGTCGGAACTATATCCGAAGGTAATTACGATACAGCATGTGTAATTAGTAGCCCTTACGATGTAAAGGGTATAAGGGCAGTAGCTAATAATAGTGCACCTGAATTTACTTCCTCACCTTTAGACTCAAAACCCTCTCAAGATATTGATACAGGTGTAGGATATGAATATATTCTAACTGCTACTGATCCTGAAAATGATTTTATAAACTACACATTCTCTTTTACTCCCAATAATCAATGGCTTAAATATACTGTAATAGAGAATGGTAATAACGGGAAATTAAAAATACAGTTTAAAGGAAGTACATCAGAACCAGCTAGTTACTTAGCAAATGTCTTCATACACGACGGATACAGCAAACACCTAAAGTCACAATCATGGATTATCAGCGTCAACCCTGCAGAAAATGATGTGCCTAAAGTGACCATAATCTCACCTTGGGAAGCAATATCAATAGAACAGGGTAAACCACTTACCATTAAATGGGGTGCTTCTGACAGAAACGCCATTACAAACTATGAACTTCACATGGCACAAAGTTTACAAGATGAAGACTCCTGGAAGACAATAGATGATGATATACCTTACAATGTTGAAGAGTATACACTTAATACAAGCGAGCTATCAGCTGGACTTTACAAAGCAGTAATAAAAGCTCCTGACAACCAAGTTCCACCTTTAGTAGGTAGAGGTGTATCTCCTCAGATTGAAATAATTGGTGAAGAAGTTGAAGATAAAAAAGAGAAACCAGATGATCAAGTAGAGATACCTGAGCCACAAATAACAAATGTATCTCCAACTGATGAAGATATTAAGAATAGGTTAATTACAATTAGAGCTTCTTTACTAGCTAGTGAGAATTCAGAAATTAACGAAGACACTATTAAAATAACCATTGATGGAACAGATGTAACCCCTCAAGCCAAGTTTAACAAAATATCAGAATCAGAATACACCTTAATATACCAAACAGAAGAAGAGTATGAAGGAGGATTACATAAGGTAGAGATTACCTTTGAAGATACAAAAGGACTTCAAGCAGAAAAGAGTTGGACTTTTAACATTACAGCTGACCAAAGAGACCCCGATAAATTCTACATATTCGGTTACAGTATAAGTAAGCTAGTCGTATATGTAATTGCAGGAGGTCTCCTACTCTTAATCCTCTCACTCATAGTCCCTCTAATATTAGTAAGGGTTTGGAAAGAAGATGAAGAAACTGTAGAAGAAGATGATACACTCATCCCTCCAGAACCAAGAGGTACTGCAGAGAACATTGCTAATATAGACCAAGAACAAGAACCTGCTGGAGTTTCTTTTGCTAAATTAGAAGATGGAGATGAAGAAACAGAAAGTTACTACTTTGAACAGAAAGATGACCTAATTGTTAAAGAGAAAGCAGGAGGAGATATTAAAAAGAAAATAATAGAAGCAAAAGAAAAGAAAGCTAAAGAAAGTAGTGTTGAAACTGTCCCCGACACTACTACTCAAGAAAATGATATACCTGAACCAGATGAAGATCTCCTTTTACTCTATCAGAAAATAAACAAGGCTGAAGAGAACCAAGATGAGTCAGAAGAGTAGATTTCTGGTATAATCACGCATATGTCAAAGCTTAAATATACGGATATAAGAGAGAAATACATCCAATTTTTTAAAAATGAGAACCACGAAGAAATACCTAGTGCACCACTAGTTCCAGAAGATGACCCTTCTGTACTTTTTGTAAATGCAGGTATGTTTCCATTAGTACCATTTCTAAAAGGCGCTAAACATCCAAAAGGTAAGAGATTAGTAAATTCCCAAAGATGTCTAAGAACTGGAGATATAGATTTTGTGGGAGATAGTTACCACTGCACTGCTTTTGAGATGCTTGGCAACTGGTCTCTAAACGATTACTTTAAGAAAGAGGCTATCAATCTTACAGTTACATTCTTCGTTGAAAAGTTAGGTCTAGATATAGATAAAATATATGCAACAGTCTATCAAGGAGATAGTACTATCCCAAGAGATGAAGAATCTATATCTGTTTGGAAAGAGATATTTGAGAGATACGGTATTGAAGCAAAAGTAGGTAAAGGAGAAAGAATTGAACCAAGAGGAAAAGAAGAGAACTGGTGGGGACTAGAATCTGGAGGACCATGCGGACCAGATAGTGAAATATTCTACAAAACAGATAAGGAATTAGTAGAGATTGGTAATAATGTATTTATGCAATATCTACTAGAAGATGGAGAATACAAAGATTTAGGAAGACACAATGTAGATTTCGGAGGAGGATTAGACAGATTGGTTGCTATAATCCAAGAGGTAAATAGCATCTATGAGACCGATATATATAAACCAATACTAGAAAAAGTCCAAGAGCTTAATGATGAGCATATTCTAGAATCAGAGAGAATCATAGTTGACCATATAAAAGCTGCTACGTGGATAGTAATGGATGGAATAGTTCCAGGCAAATCTAAACAGGGATATGTCTTAAGGAGATTAATAAGAAGAGCTATTAGACACGGTAAGAAATTAAATATTGAGAAAAAATTCACAAGAGAAGTAGCTGAGATTGCTATAAACCAATTTAAAGAGATATATCCTAAACTCGAAGAACAGAAAGAAAATATATTAAAAATTATCGACGATGAAGAGAAAAAATTTAATCAAACTATTCAAAACGGTTTGAAAATATTAGAAGAAATCCTCCAAGAGAAATCACAATTTACAGGAGAAGATGCTTTTACACTCTACGAAACATATGGATTTCCTATTGAAATAACTAAGGAGATACTAAAAGAGAAAGGTATGGAATTAATTAATCCCGAAGGATTTGAGAAAGCTAAAATTGAACATAGAGAAGAATCTAGAAGTGCTTCTACGGGTATGTTTAAAGGTGGACTAGCAGACACATCTGAAATGTCTATTAAATACCATACTGCTACTCACCTACTACTAGCAGCATTACAAAAAGTATTAGGAGAGCATATATATCAGAAAGGTAGTAATATAACACCAGAAAGACTAAGATTAGACTTTCCTGCTGATAAGAAATTAACAGATGAACAGATTTCTCAAGTTGAAAAGATAGTAAATAATGCAATAAAACAAAGATATGATATTAACTTTAAGGAGATGAAGAAAGAGAATGCACTTAAACTTGTCCCATTTGCTGCATTTACTGAAAGATATGGAGACATTGTTAAAGTCTACTATGTTGGTCCTGAAGATGAACCTTTCTCAACTGAAATCTGTAACGGTCCACATGTAAAAAACACCTCTGAACTAGGGAAATTCAAAATTATCAAACAGGAAAATGTCGGTGCAGGTATAAAAAGAATTAAAGCTATATTAGAATAGAAATATGATTCAATATCCTATCCTCGCAATTGATTTTGGAACTAAAAACATAGGATTAGCAATATCTGATTTTAAAGGTATAATAGCTACACCTTTACAGGTTCTTCATGTTACTAAGAAGAAAGGTTACAAAGAGATCATTGAAGAAATTGCTGATATTTGTGAAAGAAATAAGGTACAAACTATCCTCTTAGGTAAACCACAAATCTTTGAAGTGTCTCACAAGAAGACTTTAAAGAAGATTGAAAAGTTCGAAGAACTGTTAACAAAAGGCGTTAATCTCCCTATAATAAATTACGATGAAAGTTACTCTACAGTTACTGCCCAAGATATGCTACTATACACAAGGCAAACTGTTAAAAGCAGTAAAGATAAGATAGATAGTGTCGCTGCTGCAGTGTTTTTGCAGGAATTCTTAAATTCAAACTCGTAAATATATGTTTAAAAATATTCGTTCAATAATTAGAATTTTTTTCTTTGCTCTGGTAACAGTAATAGCTGTAGGAGTCTTTATTAAACTGAAATATAATAAAATTATTGAAACCCCAAATAGCTCCTCTTCTGATAAGGTAGTAATAACCATAAATGAAGGAGAGGCAGTAGACACCATTATCGACGAATTAGTACAAAAAGGAGTTCTTAAAGAGAACTGGACAACATATCTTAAAGCTTATTTACGACTAAATGATTTAGGCTCTAAACTACAGGCAGGTACATACAATATCCCACAGAACTTGAATATTACTGAGATAGTTGAAACCCTACAGCATGCAGATAGCCAAGATGTATGGATAACTATTCCTGAAGGACTTAGAAAAGATGAAATAGCTGATATTTTAGCAGAGGAGTTCTCCCCATATGAAAGTATAAATTTCTCAAAAACTGAATTTTTAAATCTAACAGAAGATAGTACATATATTGCACAATTTGGACTACCTCCCGAAGTCATTGATTTAGAAGGATATATCTTCCCTGACAAATACGCATTCTCTATAGAAACAGATACTAAGAGTGCTTTAACTAAAATGCTGGAAACATTTGTATCAAAAGTCGGTACTGAAGATAGCTATGAAGATATCATACTAGCATCAATTGTAGAAAGAGAGGGATATAACAGCACTGACAGAGCAATAATCGCAGATATCCTCCAAAGAAGATATAAAGAGGGATGGCTACTTCAAGTAGACGCTACACTTCTTTACCCCAAGAAAGATTGGTCACATACGATAACAGATGTTGATAAAGAAGACGATAACCCATACAATACTTATAAGTATCCGGGACTGCCTCCTACACCAATTTGTAATCCAGGTCTACAATCAATAAATGCTGTTAGAAATCCTCAACCTAATAGCTACTACTACTATATCCATGAGGATGATGGAACTGCTCACTATGCTACAACTCTCAGTGAGCATAATGAGAATGTAAACAAGTATTTAAGATAGAGGTAAACTGCCATGAGAATAACTCTTGATGACTCTGAGATAAACAATTCAACAATTCGCAAACCTCAAAGTCTTAAATCAAATCGCGAAAATAAAAACACCCATACAATTTCCTCAAATCCAACAAGAAGCTCAGAACTAAGAAAGAGAGAAAAAAAAGACAATTCTACCAATGAAGTTAAAAAAGCAACCAAAATTATCTTTACAATTGCAGCAGTTCTTTTCACTATATTTCTCTCATATGGAGGATATTTAGTATATAAGACTTATAAAGCAGGAATACGGATAGGCCTAAATTTAAGGCCCTCTGATGTAATATCAAGAGAGATTCCTGAGCTCAAAACAGATAGTACAGGAACATATACCAATGCACTCATAGTAGGTATAGATACAAGAGAAACAGGAAATTTACTGAATACAGATTCAATAATCCTAGCTTCATACAATCATAAAACAAACGACATTATACTAATGTCTATACCAAGAGACTTACATGTAGAAATTGATCTTGGAAGTCAATGGTATAAGAGAATTAACTCTGTTTACTCTACCTATGAGCAGAAGGGAGAAGGAAAAGGATTAGAAAGATTAAGAGAAGTTGTTACAGAGGTAACTGGTCAAGAAATACAGTATCACGCAATGATTGGTTACAAAGGTTTTGTTGAATTAATAGACACCCTAGGAGGTATTGAAGTCAATGTTGAGAACTCATTCACAGACTACGCATATCCAGACGGTATTGGATACAAGACCGTTAGTTTCCAAGAGGGTCCACAAGTTATGGATGGAGAAACTGCACTAGAGTACTCTCGATCAAGACACTCTATGCAAAACAACGAAGGAACAGACTTTGCAAGAGCAAGAAGACAACAGAACGTACTTACTGCCGTAACAGACAAAGTAATATCCAGTTCTCTACTAGATCCTCAATCTTTAATGAATCTGTTTAATGTAGTACAGAACAATGTAAAAATCTCAGAGTTTACATTAAATGATATAGAAGCAGGAATTACAGAATTAAAGAAATTCCAAGAGAATGGAGAAACTTATTCATTTGTTTTAGACCCTAGTGCAGGAGCTGGACAATTACTTACTAGTCAAAATGTGGTTAACACAGGAGCATATGCCATAGGCCCTATAGATGGCCTAGGTAATTACAATAATATTCACGAATATATTAATCATGTATGGCAAGGTCCTAAACTTTATGAAGAAAACCCTACTATTAGAATTTACAATACAGGATTAGGATACAACGAGACTAGAGAAAAGTATCTAGAACTTACAAAAAAGCTCCCATATCTCAAAATATATTATACAGGGACCCTTTACAGTGACAAAGAAGGAACAATATCTTACATAAATGCAACCAAAGGATTTACTCACTCTCTTAAGTCTATAAATCGATATATCAATCCAACCTCCACAGAACAACCAGAATATATTACAACACGATTAAACGGTGAAGATATTACTATTCTTTTTGGTAAGGAAATTGTTTCAAATGGCGATTCCACAGTTACAGAATGATTCAAAAACTATACCATGGAAAAAACCAATATCTATCTTTAAGAGCAGTACACAACACTCTCGAAGATTTTGAAGATACAGAAATCATATCCATAGATGCGGAAAGTAAGAAACCTGAAGCTATAATTGACCAACTCTATTCCCCCTCTCTTTTCTCTACTCAAAGAGTATATTTCTTAAAAAGAGTATACAGAAATAAAGATAAAGAAACTCTACTAAACAATCTTCTTGAGATACTACCTCAAAACAGAGTATCTATCCTTATCTGGGAAGATCAAAAGATTAGAAGTAACACAAAGTATTACAAATTCTTTAAAGAAAGTAATGCTGTAGAAGAGTATAAAGAACTCAACAAAAGAACCTTTATTACATGGGCTAGAGATGAAATATCCAATTACACATTTTCCCTAGAAAGAGATACTCTCCAGCTACTAGCCCAAAGATCTAACTATGAACCAGAGAGATTTGTAAACAATCTAGCAAAACTACAGCTTCTAGACGAACGCAAGATTGAAAAAGAGATACTTGATTCTGTAGTAGCAGATACCCTTGAGACAGACATATGGGCTTTAATGGATAGTATAACTAACTCTGACCAAAAAGAGATAAATAGGATATTAGAAAAACTATTAGAATACAAAGTTGACCCTCACTATATATTAGCCATGATAGCTAGAAATTTAAGGATATCTATTCAGATAAAATATCTACTTGATCAGGGAGTAAATGAAAGAAAAATGGCCTCTATACTTAAGCTCCCTCCATTTGCAATATACCCAGTAGCAAAAACAGTTAGAAATATAGATAGAAAAAGAATTTTAACTCAATACAAAAAACTCGCAAACTTAGATTATGAAATAAAAACTGGAAGAATAGACCCCATTCTTGGACTATCACTATTTACCTTAATCCTTTAGTTGACATTATACGCGATATTAACTTAAACTGTATCATGTAGAGTAATATAACTGCCTCCTAATGGATAAACAGAAGAAAAAATCAAAAAATATAATCAAGGCCCTTTTTGCTTTCTTAGCGATATTAATCTTAGTTTTAGTAGGAGCTACAGTTTACTTCTACTTAACAGGAGAGGGAGATTTCTTTAATACAGAAGAAGAAACTGTAACCTGTGCCTGCTACTACATTGACCCAGAAGTCACAACGACTTGTGGAGATACTAAACGAGGATTCAAATTTAACACTTCAGAGGGACTTCTAGGAGAGTGTTCCGCCTCATGCCCTACTACAGAGCTATCTACAGACATGCTTTACAGTAATAGTGACCAAGACGATTACCTTACATGCTCCCTAACTTTTGTTGAAAATACACAATGTTCAAACATGGAAGTTAAAACAGAGGATGGATTAATAGTTACAGGTAAGATATCACCAGACGTTCCGATAGTAATAACAGCAACCTTTGATTCTGCAGATTACAGTAATCATAAGTTTTTGATAAATAATGTGCCTACAGAACCAGACAGTGTAAACGAAACTACTGCATCAATTTCAATATCAGATTACGAAGATGCTAGTACTCTTCTCATAGTAGCTCAAGCAGAGAATAATACAGGAGATACTGTAGGTTCAGAAATACTATGTAAGAGACTCATAGAGATTACAACAACAGCTGAGGCAGGTGTAAGCAATTTAGCTATGGACACTTATACAGCTTCTGATGGACTTACTAAAATCAAATCCACCGTTATTAAAGCAGGAGGTCTAGATCAAGAAGCTGAAAGTAGATTAGAATTTTCATTCGAAGGACAAACACTTACTATGAACAACGGATTTGAAGTTAATAGTACAAGTGGTGAGATAAATATAGACGAACTAGATTTATATGACAGTAATAACTTTTCAGGCTCGTCTTTTGATGTATTGAACAATTATACAGGAGAGATTGAAGTTACAGTTGAAGTATTTCAAAATGACACAAGTCTAGGCACCGCTACTACAACTATTACCATAGAGGAGCCAGTAGATACAGGCAAAGACCCTGACGCAGATGACGAACCTATAGTTGAAGAACCAGCAACAGAGTCGGCGTTTTCCGTTACCAAAACATCATCCATGAGTTGTGTTGAGAGGGTATCTCCGGATAATAGAACGGAGTTTACATTAACAATAACAAATGGTGGAGAAAATACGAACACCATTGAGTCAGTTAAAGACAAATTACCACTTGGCTTTAGCTATATAGCTGAATCTTCTACATTGGATGGTAATGCTATAGCTGATTCAATATTTGTTACTACAACTCAAGTAGGAGATTCACAAGAAGTTGTATGGGAACCAGAGAACTCATGGTCAATACCAGCTTCAGGAAGTATAACAATTGCATTTGAAGCTAGTATTGGTGAAAACGCTTTAAGTGGAGAGAACCTAAACGAAGTAATCGTAACACCGACTGAACTACCAGCAGACCCATCAACTTTAAGAGCTTCTAGTACAATAGTAGTTGCTCAAGACTGTGATAATATCGATGTAGATAATACACCACAAACAGGCATCTTTGATACAACCCTAGGAAGAATAGTTGCAGGACTATTCATAACCTTAATTGGAGTAATAATTTACAAGAGCAACCAAGGAACACAATTAGCAAATATGATAATACACTCAGGACCATATAGAGATGCAGAAATGGCATCTTACAAAGTCTTTAAACCTAAGAAATATTTTGAGGAAAAGATATTAGAGAGAAGAGAGAGAGAAAGATAAAGGTAACCCATTATTCCCATAACTATTCTTACCAGAGTAAATCAAAAGGTAGTATATCTGACTAGGTAGAAGTTTATCTATAACGACCCTGTGTTTCTTTGCAGATATCTTTTGATGATCGATAGCAATATACTCTAGATTATTCCTATCATCACCATACATAACATAGCTTAAACAATCCTCTTCTGTAGACCACTCAATTACAGCTTGATACTCACCCCCTCTACTAATTGAAACATTATACGGTACACAACCTGATACCAATTCTCTTTCACTAGAACCTCGTGCCTTAAAAACAAAAACTGTTGATACTCCAAGCATGAGCAACACGACAGAGAGAATTATAACCAAATTATTCCTATTCATTCGCTTCAACCAAAATATAATTAATCTGAGATGTAGAATTTACACCGTCTGATACTGTTACTACATATTTATATGTCCCTAACTCTGCAGGACTCCCTTGCACTATATCATCCTGTATATACATCCAATCAGGACTTTCTTCTAACACAATACTTATCTCCTCATCATTACTATCAAGGTCACTAACCCTTACTTTGTATTGTAAGAATTCCCCTACTTTAACAGATGCTGGTGCTACAGAGACAATATATGGAGCATTCCGGAAACTTCTACTGTTGACCCCCATT